>Ga0187892_10000102_pt1 | contig 198358 bp, 152 predicted proteins | sample MA1701073metaG_FD_139345 | JGI IMG/M metagenome (GOLD analysis project Ga0187892, IMG submission 139345) | Bio-ooze microbial communities from a basaltic lava cave in the Kipuka Kanohina Cave System on the Island of Hawaii, USA - MA170107-3 metaG ... | reverse complement strand
GAGCGGAAGCGGGGTCGCGATGGTCGATTCCATCTCGTTCTCGAACGCCGCCGCGGAGATCCTCGTGGACTTCGACGCCGCCTTCTCCGCGCGCTTCAGCGACATCCAGGGTGGCTGGCCCGGCGACGGGCACCTCGACGCCAACCCGGGATTCGTCAGTCCGGGGACGGGGGATTTCCACCTTCTCGGGACGTCGCCGTGCGTCGACGCGGGAGACGACGCGAGCCTGCCGGCCGACGCCGCCGACCTCGACGACGACGGCGACGGCGGCGTGCGGGTCGACATGGGCGCGTTCGAGCGCCAGGGGGGATAGAGCCGGAAACGGTACCAGGTACCGTTTCCGCGGCCGGCGTTCCGCGAACCGGGCGGATGATCGACGGAAACGGTACCTGGTACCGTTTCGGTCGTTCAGTGCGGCGAGGTCGCGCCGATGCGCGTCACCTCGCCGCCGAGGCCCGGCAGCCACGCGACGTCGAAGCCGCGGAGTTCCTCGCCCGCCGAGCGCCTGAGCGCGCGCATCTCGTCGGCCGTCGCGCAGAAGACCGCCGGCACGACGAGGAGATTTCGCCGGCCCTTCTCGCGGAGCGCGGCGAGCGTCTCGGGCAGCGTGGGCGACCCGTTCTCGAACGCGACCGCGAGCGAGAAGAACCGGCCGAGCTTCTTGATCGCGTTCGACGTCTCGAGCTCGAGCCACGCGGCTTTCTCCGCGTCGCTCGCCGACGCCGGCACGACGAGGACGGTGGTGCCGCCGAACGGGCCTTCGGCCTTCGGGAGGCCGTGCCCGTTCGCGAGATCCGACGGCATGAAGGGCGAGAGCGCCTCGGTGCCCTCGATCGCGAGCGGCTCGCCGCCGAAGCGCATCGGCTTCACGCGTACCGCGCGGCCCTCCGATCTCGCGGCGCCGATCGCGCGGACGACTTCGCTTCGCGGCACGACCGCGGTGCGGCCCTCGCCGGACGCGACGAAGTCCGCCGCGAGCGCGGCCCACTCGCGCGCGCGGGGGGGCGCGTCGTTCACGAGGACGAGGACGGTCAGCGGTCCGCCCGCGGGCTTCGACTTTGGCGCGAGTCCGATCTCGGCGCGGAGCGCGTCCTCCGGGCCCTTCTCCGAGAGCGTGAACGGGACCGAGAGCGCCGCGAAGTCCTCGGCCGCGCCCGAGGCGTCGTCCGGGCCTTCGGTCATGGCGGCGAACGTCACGTGGCGCGTGACCGGCGGCGTGTCCGGCAGCGCCTCCTGCCGCAGGCGCTTCACGCCCCGCGGCGAGATGGCGAGGAACCGGGCGTCGAGCGTCGAGGTGTAGAGCGCCGACGACACGACGGGCAGCGCACCCGCGCCGAGTCCCGCGACGACGACGCGCTCGCGATCGACGGGGAACCGGCGCGTCGCGTACTCGACGATCCGGCGGAGGCCCTCGTGCGCGCGGCCCAGGTCCTCCCGGAACGTGGCCGGGAACGACCACCGCCCCGCGAGGACGAGGTCGTCGCACTCGCCGACGAGCGGCGGCTCGACGACCGCGATCGCAGCCGATCCCCCGGCGAGCGCCGACCGGACCCACGCGCGTGCGTCGCGCGGGCGCGTCTCGTCGTCGGGGAGGAAGACGACGAGCGGCACGCTCGACGCCCCGTGGGGGACGTCGAGCGTGAATCGGATCTCGGCCGAGACGGTCGCCGTGTAGCGGCCGTCCGACGGCCCGCTCGCCCGCGCGTCCGCGTAGACGAGATAGTCCGCGCGGCCGAGGTCGCGCTCGGGCCGCTCGGAGACGAGGTCGGTCGAAAGCGAGATCGTCGCGACCACGGAGCGGGCGCTGGGCGCGCGCCTCGAGAATTGCGCGACGGTCCCGTCGCGATACTCGACGTGGAACCCTCCCACCACGTGCAGGACGGCGTGGCCGGGGTTCTCGCGCAGCGCCTTCGCCACCGCGTCGCCCATCGAGTTGTCCCAGAGGTTCTGCGCGCTGAAGAGAAGGCTCTCCTCCGACGGCTCCGCCGAGAACCCCATCGAGTGGCCGCGGACGGCGCGCGAGACGCGCTCCCAGTACTTCTCGCTCGCGGGGTAGATCTCCTCCGGAAGGAGCCGCCGCTTCTCGGGCGCGAGCTTCTCGAGCGCCTCGCGGCCTCCCGTCGAGATCTCGCTCCGGATGGACGCCGGCGCGTTCGCCGCGACGACCGGGATGCCGCGCGCCTTCGCGAGCTCGACGAGGTCGCGGTAGCCGGTGCGGTAGTTGTTCCAGGGGCGCGAGGACATGAGGAACGCCGCCTCGTCGATCCGGCCCGCGAGGTAGTCGTCGAGCGCCCCCTGCGCGTCGCGCTCGAACATCTCGAGCGAGAGGACGACGCGGCCGCCGCGGCGCTCGAGCAGCCCCTCGAGGACCGCCTCCTCCACGCGGTGCGTCGTGTCGTCGAGGTGCGTCTCGCCGAGGAACACGGCGTCGGCCCGCGCGAGTGCGTCGAGGAACTCGTCGAATCCGACGTCGCGGCGGGCCGATGTGTCGTGGACGCGGACGAGCGCCTCGACTGGCGGAGCCGTCGCCGGCGCGTCGCTCGTGGGCCGCGGCGGCGCCGAGACGCAGGCGAGCATCAGCGAGAGACAGGGAGCGACGAAGACGAGCCGGCGCGGGGATCGGTTCATGGGCGTCGCATTCTCACACGGGTGGGCGCGAGCGATGCACGATTCGTGCCATCATGATGGCCGTGCCGCCCGGAATTCGCGTGAGTTTCTCGCGGCGGCCGCGCCCCTTGGTCCCAGGACCCATGAACTTGGACGAGAGCTTCTCCGGCCGCGTGGAGGCGGCGAGACGAGGAAATCGCGCCGCTTTCGAGCGGATCGCGGCCGAATATTCCCCGCACGTCGAGGCCGTCGTCCGCCGCGAGATGGGCGTGGCGCTCCGCGCCCGATTCGACCCGAAGGATCTCGCGCAGGACGTGTGGGAGCGGGCGCTCCGGTCGATCGGCTCGTTTCGCGGCGCGACCCAAGCCGAGCTCCGGGCGTGGCTCGCGTCGATGGCCGCCCACGTCGTCGGCGCCCACGCGCGGCGCGCCAAGGCGCGCGGCGACGGACGCGACGTTCCGCTCGACGCAGCGTCGGGCCCGGTCCCCGCGCTCGCCGCGACGAACCCGAGCCCGAGCCGCGTGATGCGGCGGCGCGAGCGGAGCGTTAGGCTCGAGTCGGCGCTCGCGTCGCTCTCGCCCGACCACAGGCGGGTGATCGAGCTGGCGCGGCTCGAGGGGCTCGCGATCAAGGACGTCGCCGAGAGGATGGGGCGGACTCCGAACGCGACGTCGATGCTCCTCCTCCGAGCGCTGAAAGAGCTGAAGGCCATCTTCGGCCGGACCGAGAGCCTCTCGCTCCCGGAGCCCGCCGCACCGGAAGACGACGATGAACCGAAGTGACACGCAGGACGATCGCGAGCGTCGCGTCGCCGAGGTCGTCGCCGACTGCTCGGACCGCCTGAACCGCGGCGAGACTCTCGATCTCGCGCGGATTCTCGCGGACCATCCCGATCTCGCTCCCGACCTCGAGGCCGCTCTCGAGGCCGTGCTCGACCTCGAGGACGGACTTCACGAGACCGAGCCGGCGCGCCGGCGATTCGGCGACTTCGAGATCGTGCGCGAGATCGGGCGCGGCGGGATGGGCGTCGTCTACGAGGCGTGGCAGGTGTCGGTGGAGCGGCGCGTGGCTCTCAAGGTCTTGCCGCTCGCGCTCGGCGCTCGCGACGGCGCCGGACGGCGATTCGCCCGCGAGGCGAAGGCGGCCGGCCGGCTGTCGCACCCGAGCATCGTCCCCATCTTCGCGCTCGGCATCGAGGACGGGACGCCCTACTTCGCGATGGAGCACGTGGACGGCGAGACGCTCGAGGCGATCCTCGCGCGGCGCCGGCGGGGCGAGGCGGCTTCCCACGGGTCGCCGCCGCTCGCGTCGGCTCGGGAGGTCGATCTCGCGTACTGCCTCGAGGCGGCGCGGGCGTTCGCGAGCGTGGCCGAGGGGCTCCAGCACGCGCACGCGCTCGGCATCGTTCACAGGGATCTCAAGCCCTCGAACCTGATCCTCGACCGCGACGGACGCCTCCGCATCCTCGACTTCGGCCTCGCCCGGATCGAGGGGGACGCGAGCTTGACGAGGAGCGGCGAGGTTCTCGGCACGCCGCTCTACATGAGTCCCGAGCAGGCGAAGGGCGAGGACGCGACCGTGGACCACCGCGCCGACGTCCACGCGCTCGGCGCGACGCTTTACGAGGCGCTCGCGGGCGAGGCGCCGTTCCGCGGGCGCGACACGTCCGACGTGATGCACCGGATCGTCCATCGCGATCCGGCGTCGCCGCGGCGCGTGAGCCCGCGCATCCCGGTCGATCTGGAGACGATCGTCTTGAAGTGCCTGGAGAAGAACCCGGGCGACCGCTACGCGACCGCGGAAGCGCTCGCGCAGGATCTCCATCGTGTCGTTCGCGGCGACCCGATCGAGGCGCGGCCGCGGACGCGGCTCGAGCGCTTCGCCCGGTCCGTGCGGCGACACGCGCTCGCGATCGGCCTCGTGGCCGCGTTCGCGGCGCTCGCGGGCACGGCGGCCTTCCTCCTGTTCGAGGCGCGCGTCGAGGAGAATCTCCGCCGCGAGTCGGCGTACGCGCCGAAGGTCCGTGACGCGCTCATGTCCGTCCTTCTCGCGCAGCCGTCGCGGGCCGACCTGCGGTCGAGCCCCGTCGGGCTCGGCGTCGCCGGGTTCGCGGACGCGGGGTATCTCTTCGGCGAGGGCACGAGCCGGACGCCGCTCGTCGAGCGCGCGCTCTCGCTCCTCGACGCGGCGGTGAAGGACGTGCCCGAGCGCCCCGACGCCTACTACACCCGCGCCGCGGCGCTGCACCACTCCGGAAAGAACGAGGAAGCTCTCGCCGACTGCGACCGAGCGCTCGCTCGCGCGCCGGACTTCGTCCCGGCCCGCGCGCTCCGCGCGTCGATCCTCGAGGCGATGGGCAGATCGGCCGAGGCCGGGGACGAGCGGCGCCGCGCCGGCGAAGCGGCTGCGCCGTGGGCCCGGGCGTGGCTCGCGGCGCACGAGGCCGTCCGCGAGCGGCGCTTCGAGGAGGCCGAGGCCGCGCTCACGCGCTGCGTCGAGTTCGAGTTCGCGGGCGAGGAGCCGTTCGCCGGATTCTCGGCCGAGGCGCGGCTCGGCCGCGGCATCGCGCGGCTCTCGGCCGGCGACACGGGCGGCGCCATCGAGGACTTCCTCGTCGCCCGCGCCACGTGGCGCGATTCGCTCGCGCCCGGGCTCCTCCTCGGCAAGGCGTACATTCTCGACGAGAAGCCCGAGCGGGCCCACGAGCTGTTCGAGTCGCTCGCGTCGATTCCGGCCGACGAGCCCGAGGTGGTCGCGTTCGCGACCATGCAGAGCTACATCTACGGCGAGCCCGAGCGCGGACTGAAATGGGCCGAGCGCATCGGCGGCGACGTCGCCCGCGAGAGGGCCCGGACCGCGTTCCTGGCGGACCTCGGCCGCTTCGAGGAAGCCATCCGGGCGGGCGAGCGGGCGCTCGAGCTCGCGCCGGACGACGTCGTGAGCCACGTGAACCTGGGCTATGCGCTCTACCGGTACGGGATGTCGGGTGCGGGTCCCGACCTCACGGTGCTCGAGCGGGCGTCGAAGGAGGTGTTTCGCGCCATCGAGATCGACCCGGAGAGCCCTTACGCGCTGACGGCGCTCGGCATCGCGCTCTCCGAGACGGCGCGTGGGCAGTTCGTGCCGGAGATCGCGGTGGCGCCGACGCGGAGGCGCGCGATCGAGACGCTGAGGAAGGCGCTCGCGATCGATCCCGACATGGACGTGGCGCTCTGGCAGCTCGCCGGCTGTCTCGAGGAGGAAGGGGACCTCGCCGGCGCCGAGGAGGCCTACGTGGGCGTCCTGCGGGTCAACCCGTTCTACGTCGCGGCGCGCGAGCGGCTCGGGGAGCTTCTCGAGAAGCGGGGGGACCTCGCGGGGGCGCTCCTTCATTTCGCCCGCGCCATCGAGCGGGACCCGGCGGTGGCGGCGCGGGTCTGCCCGCGCATGGATTCGATCCTCGCGAACGAGGCGGCCGATCCGCCCGTCGAGACCCTGCTTCCGATCCTGAGCCGCGTTCTCGAGACGTCCGAGGGGCTCGACCCCGAAGCGTCGGGGGCGCTCCGCGCGACCCTCCGCGCGGCCGGCGCGCGGCTCCGCTGAAGGATTTCGCGTGAGATCGGGGGCGAGCGTGCGCCCTCTCGGATGAACCCGTTCACCGACACATCGGAAGGAGCCCCGGACATGCGCGTTTCCCGCACGAAGTCCCTCGTCCTCGCGGCGACGGCCGCCCTCTTCTCGCTCGTCTTCGTCCTCTCGTCGCCGGCGCGGCAGGAGGACCCGTACTTCGGCGACCTGATCGGCGCCATCAAGAAGACCCCCGGCTGCCTCGGCGTCGACACCGCGGACATGGAGAGCGGCAAGAGCGTCATCTTCGCGTGGTTCGAGGACAAGGCCGCGGTGCTCCGCTGGTATTACAGCGAGACGCACCAGGGCACGATGAAGAAGTTCTTCCCGAGCCGCCCGCCGCACGTGCCGCTCGCCGAGGTCGCCGACGGCACGGGCCCAATCCTCACCGTGGCGTCGCTCACGCTCGTCGCGGCGCCGAACGAGAAGGCGGGAGGACTGCCCGTGAGCCAGATGTCGATCGAGCTCTACACGCCGCTCCCCGGCGGAGTGAGCTTCGGCGGCACGTTCGCGCCGAAGGGAGCGCAGGCGAGGACGAAGGAGAAGGCGACGGCCGGCGCGCGCTAGAATCGGCGGCCCGGCGACCGCGCGGGTCGGTCGCGCGCCCTCGAGGATAGACCGACCATGCGCCTCGCCGTCCCGATCCTCGCGCCGTGAATCGACGAGACCGGCTTTTCGTCACGCTCGCCGCCGCGACGATCGCGGCGGCGGGCGTCGCGTTCCGCCTCCTCTGCCACCGCGCGATCTACGGCGCCGACCCCGTGCAGGGCGGGCTCATCCTCGACACGCTCGCCTACGAGAACGACGCGCGCGCGATGCTCGCCGCGGGGAGCCCGCTCGAGCCGCCGGTCTCGTTCCGCCCGCCGGGCTACCCGTGGTTCCTCGCCGGGCTCTACGGCCTCGGGCTCTCGCCGCGCGGCGTCGTGTCGGTCCAGGCGGCGCTCGACGGGGCGAGCGCGCTCGTCCTCGCCGCGACCGCGGCGGCGATCTTTCGCGCGGCGTGGCCCTCGCTCCTCGCGGCGTTCCTCGTCGCGGCGTCGCCGGTCCTCGCCTACTTCAGCGGCGAGCGGCTCGAGACGAGCCTCATGGTGTTCCTTGTGTCGCTCCACGTCGCGGCGCTCGTCGCCGCGGTCGGGCACGGCGGCGCGGCGAGATTCGCGCTCGCGGGAGCGACGCTCGGCGCCGCGGCGGTCGTGCGGCCGAACGTCCTCCTCTTCGCTCCGCTTCTCGCGGTGGCGGCGCATCGCGCGGGCCGCGTTCGCGCGCTCCTCTGCGCCGCAGCCGGCGTCCTCGTCCTCGTGCTGCCGGTCACCGCGAAGAACCTCTTCAAGGGCGGCGAACTCGTCCTCGTCTCCGCGAACGGCGGCGTCAACCTGTACGTCGGGAACGTCCCCGATCCCGAGATCCAGGACGCGATCCCGTACTTCCGTCATCTGCCCGGACCGGTGCCGGGCTGGCCGTGGGCGAAGCTCGAGCGGCGCGCGGCGCGGGAGGGCGGGCCGACCCTCTCCGAGCAATCGTCGTGGCACGCGCGCCGGGCGCTCGCCCGGATGGCGGCGCACCCGCTGCGCACTGCGGCGCTCCTCGGGAAGAAGATCGTCGCGCTCGCCGGGGCGTTCGAGCTGAGCAATAACCGGGACGTGTACCGCGCCGGGAGCCCGCTCGGTGCATTGCCGCTCTGGATCGCGAGCTGGGGCGTCGTGGCGCCGCTCGCGCTCCTCGGGCTCGTCGCGGCCCTGCGGCGCGGCGGCGACGCCCGCCTGCGGTGGGTCGCGCTTCTCGCTCTCGCACTCGCGCTCTCGGTCGCCCTTTTCTTCGTCGCGTCACGCCACCGCGCGCCGCTCCTGCCGGCGATGGTCCTCCTCGCGGCGGGCGGCGTCGCATCGCTCCGGCCTCTCGCGTGGAGCCGCGTCGCGATCCTCGCGATCGCCGCCGTCGTGGTGAACGTGGACTGGCTGTCGCACCGCTCGCTCTACGCGGGATACGAGATCGACCCGGTCGGGATCGGGACCGTCTGGCAAGGGCTCGGCCGCGACGCGGAAGCGGAGGCGGCGTTCACGCGGGCGCTCGGGCGCGATCCGCGGGATCCGCTCGCGCTCCTGAAGCTCGGCTCGCTCCGGAACGAGCAGGGCCGGTTCGCGGCGGCGGAGCCGCTCCTCCGCCAAAGCGCCGAGATCGATCCGATCCGGCGCGAATCTTGGAACAACCTCGGACTCGCGCTCGCCTACCAGCGGCGCGCGGCGGAGGCGCTCGAAGCGTTCGAGCGAGCGCTCGCCCTCGATCCCGGATACGCGCTCGCGCTCGTCAACCGCGGGCGGGCGAAGAAGGATCTCGGCGATCGCGCCGGAGCGCGCGAGGACCTCGAGGCCGCGCTCCGGCTCCTCGATCCCGCGGATCCGATCGTTCCGCGCGTTCGAGAATTGCTCAGGTAATCCGAATCGATTCGACCGATAATCTGGCCCTTTCCGAAGCTCCTCTTCGAAGAAATGGAGGCGGCATGGGCGCGGGTGGCGGCGTTTCGACGTCCGGGTACCTGCTCGTGGTCGGCTCGATCGTCGGCATCGGCGGGGCGTTCTGGCGCTGGTACGGGGTCAAGATGGGGGACGGCTGGTCCAGCCAAATCGCCGGGGTCGAGTCCCTGCACGGGAAGATCGCCGTCGTCGCCTTCGCGCTCGCGATCGGAGCGCACGCTTACGCGCGCCTTTTTCCCGCGGAGTCTCCGCGAGCGCGAACGGCCCGCGTGGTCCGGATGGCGGGCGCGCTCGGCGCGCTCGCGGCGGGATTCGTGTTCTGGTTCACGAGGGGCTCGTCGTCGGGCGTGTTCGAGGCGGGCGTCGGGCCGGGCCTCTACATCTCTCTCCTCGGCGGCGCGGCCGCCGTGTTCGGCTCTATCCCGAGGCCGTCATCGAAACCCGCGTGATGGCCGGCTACTCGGGGACGCCGCTCGCGAAGAAGCTCGGGTTGAAGGAGGGCCATCGCGCCCTCCTCGCCGGCGCGCCGGCGGGATTCGAGAGGACGCTCGACGCTCTTCCGCACGGCGTGAAGCTCGTCCGGCGGAGCGGCGGGAAGAAGCGATCGTTCGACGTCATCGTCCTCTTCGTCCGCTCGGTCGCCGATCTCCGCGCCGGCTTCGCCGCCCGTGCCGAAGACCTCGCGACCGACGGCGGCCTCTGGGTCGCCTGGCCAAAGAAAGCGTGCGGAGTCGCGACCGATCTCCACGAGGGGATCGTCCGCGAGATCGGTCTCGCGTCGGGCCTCGTCGACAACAAGATCTGCGCGGTGGACGAGGTGTGGTCGGGACTCCGGTTCGTGTACCGGCTCACCGACCGGCCCGCGCGGCGAAATCGCTGATTCGAGCGGGCGCCACGGCGGCTTCCGCGACGTTATGATCGTTCCCTGCGGCGCGTTTCGAGCCGCGGGCGTTCCCTCCCTCCCCGAGAGGTGCGAAGAAGCGAGCGATGGCAACCGACGTCTTGAGCCGCAGATGGACCCTGCAGGACGCGATCGACAAGTACGGCGTCCTCAACTGGGGCGGCGGGTACTTCAACGTCAACGAGGCCGGTCACATCCTGGCGCAGCCTCTCGGGCCTTCCGGGGACAAGATCGACGTGAAGGAGCTCGTGGACGAGATGCGCGAGCGCGGCATCGGGCTCCCGCTCCTCATCCGGTTCTCCGACATCCTGAAGTCCCGGATCGCCGAGCTGAACGACGCGTTCAAGAAGGCGATCGCCGACTGCGGCTACAAGGGGAGCTATCGCGGCGTCTACCCGATCAAGGTGAACCAGGAGAAGCACGTCGTCGAGTCGATTGCGCAGTTCGGCCGGCCGTACAACTACGGCCTCGAGGCGGGGAGCAAGCCCGAGCTGCTCGCGATCCTCGCCGTGTGCGACGACGACGAAGCGCTCATTCTCTGCAACGGGTACAAGGACGAGGAGTTCATCGAGTACGCGCTCCGCGCGTCGAAGCTCGGCCGGACCGTGATCATCACGGTCGAGAAGATGTCGGAGATCGACCTCATCCACTCGGTGGCGGCGCGGCTCGGCGTCCGGCCGCGCATCGGCCTCCGCGCGAAGCTCGCGAGCCGGGGGTCGGGGCGCTGGGAGGCGTCGGCAGGCGACCGCAGCAAGTTCGGCCTGACCTCGCGCGAGATGCTCGAGGCCGTGCAGTACATGCGCGAGAAGGGGACTCTCGACTGCTGCGAGCTCCTGCACTTCCACCTGGGGAGCCAGATCAGCGCGATCCAGAGCCTGAAGAACGCGCTCCGCGAGGCGGGGCGCTACTTCGCCGAGCTCGTGAAGCTCGGCCTCCCGCTCCGATACCTCGACGTCGGCGGCGGGCTCGGCGTCGATTACGACGGCTCGCAGACGAACTTCCCGTCGTCGATGAACTACACGCTCCAGGAGTACGCGAACGACGTCGTCTTCCAGACGATGGAGCTCTGCGACCAGGAAAACGTGCCGCACCCGACGATCGTGACCGAGGCGGGGCGCGCGATCGTCGCGCACCACTCGATGCTCGTCATCGACATCCTCGGCGTGTCGGAGTTCTCGCCCGGCAAGTTCCCCGAGATGCCGCCGGAGGGCTCGCCACCGATCGTCCGGAACCTCTACGACACGCTGCGCGACGTCTCCCGGAAGAACATCCTCGAGGCGTACCACGACGCCATCCAGTACCGGGACGAGGCCCTCACGCTCTTCGCCATCGGGCAGCTCTCGCTCGAGGAGCGCGTCATCGCGGAGAGCGTTTTCTGGGCAATCTGCCAGCGCATCCTCAAGATCGTGCGCGACTTGCCCGAGGTGCCGGACGAGCTCGAAGGTCTCGAGAAGGCGCTCTCGGACACCTACTTCTGCAACTTCTCGATGTTCCAGTCGGTGCCGGACTCGTGGGCGATCGAGCAGCTCTTCCCCGTGGTGCCCATCCACCGGCTGAACGAGGAGCCCAGCCGGCGCGCCGTGCTCGCCGACATGACCTGCGACAGCGACGGCAAGATCGACCGGTTCATCGACCGGCGCGACGTGAAGGACGTACTCGAGCTGCACCCGTGGAGGAACGAGCCTTACCTCCTCGGCATCTTCCTCGTGGGCGCCTACCAGGAGATCCTCGGAGACCTCCACAACCTCTTCGGCGACACGAACACCGTCCACGTCTCGCTCGCGGCGGGGGGCGGCTATCACGTGGACCACGTGCTCCTCGGGGATACGGTGACCGACGTTCTCAACTACGTGAGCTACAACCGCGACGAGCTGGTCGCGCGCATGCGGCAGGCGACCGAGGCGGCGCTCCGCGCGAAGCGCATCACGATCGAGGAGTCGCGGCACCTCATGCGCATGTACGAGGAAGGTCTCACCGGCTACACGTACCTCGAAAGCTGAGGGGGTAGAAAACGGTGCCAGGCACCGATTTTTATGCCCTGCGGCTCGAGGCGCCCGGGCGGCCGCTCGTGCCGGCGCGGCTTCCGCTGCGAGAGCCGGGCCCGGGGGAGGTGCGCCTTCGCGTGAGGGCGTGCGCGGTCTGCCGGACCGATCTCCACGTCATCGACGGCGATCTCCCCAAGCCGAAGCTCCCGCTCGTCCTCGGCCACGAGATCGTGGGACTTGTCGAGGCGCTCGGGGAAGGGACGCACCGGTTCGAAGTCGGCGCACGCGTCGGAGTGCCGTGGCTCGGCTGGACCTGCGGCACCTGCCGGCACTGCGAGGCCGGCCGCGAGAACCTCTGCGCCGCCGCGCGCTTCACGGGCTACGACATCGACGGGGGGTTTGCGGAAGAGACCGTCGCCGACGAGCGGTTCTGCTTCGCGATCCCGCGCGCGTACGGGGACGCGGAGGCGGCGCCGCTCCTCTGCGCGGGCCTCATCGGCTGGCGATCGCTCGTCGCCGCGGGCGACGGGACGCGCGTCGGCATCTACGGATTCGGCGCCGCGGCGCACATCGTCGCGCAAGTGGCGCGGTGGCAGGGGCGCCGCGTGTTCGCGTTCACGCGGCCGGGGGACTCCGAGGCGCAGGCGTTCGCGCGATCGCTCGGCGCCGAGTGGGCGGGCGGCTCGGACGAATCGCCGCCCGAGGAGCTCGACGCGGCGATACTCTTCGCGCCCGTGGGCGCTCTCGTCCCGGCGGCCCTCCGAGCGGTCGGGCGCGGCGGCACGGTCGTCTGCGGCGGGATCCACATGAGCGAAGTTCCGAGCTTCCCGTACTCGCTCCTCTGGGGCGAACGCACGCTCCGCTCCGTCGCCAACCTGACCCGCCGCGACGGCGAGGAGTTCCTGGCGCTCGCTCCGAAGGTGCCGGTGAAGACCGCCGTCGAGACGTTTCCGCTCGCCGGCGCGAACGCGGCGCTCGAGCGGCTCCGAGCCGGGCGGCTCGCGGGTGCCGCCGTGCTCGTGCCGTGATCAGGCTCCAGAGGCGATCACTCAGGCGCCCGCGCGCCGAGAACTCGAATCGGCGCACGACGATCGGCGCTCGGATGCCGCTCGTGACGAACGTCGCCGGTGCGGCGAGGAGGGGACCCGCTCGCCCCGATTCCGCCGGAACGACGCGGGCTCAGACACTCCCGGCCGATCCCGCGGGCGGCGGTCGCGAAAGAAGCCGACAACACCCCCTCCAATAGTCGCTACAACCGGCCGGACTTGTCACGGAAATCTCGCGGATACGATCCGGCGCGCGGCGGATCCGATGACGACGCGGGACGAACGCTCCGGTGCTTCCGCACTCCGTTCGAGGGTTTTCGGCAGGGATTCCGAGTCGAATCGTGCGATCGGCGGAATCTCGGATAGGATCGTGAGTCAGAAGGGACCGGGCTGCGGCCGCTCCTAGGCGGAGATGGAAGGAAGCGAGCAAGCCGGTATGAAGAATGCGTCCAACGCGGACGACATCGTCGTGCGTCGGGACTCCATCGGTTCGAGGTCCGAAGAGGACCCCGTGGTGGATGACCCGCGCGCGATCGATCGAGCGTTCCTTCGCGGCCGGGCCGTTCACGGTTCCCTCGGACTCGATCTCGAGGGGTTCCGCGCCGGCGTCGCCGGTCGAGCGGGCCGCATCGCGGCGATCGGGTCGGGCAGGAAGAGAACCGAAGGCGATCCACCACGGATGGCCGCCGACCTCTACCTGGCACTGGCCTGCGACGCGGGATGTCCCGACGCCTGGCGCCGGCTCGCGGACGAATTCGAGCCCCGTGTCCTCGCGGCGCTCCTTCGCCGCGGGGTGAGGCTCCGAGAGGCCGAGGAGATCGTGCGCGACCTCGGATCGGAGCTCGCGACGCCGCCGGCGAACCTCTCCGCGAGGACGCGCATCGGCACGTACGACGGCGCCGGGTCGCTCTTCGCGTTCCTCGTGACGATCGCCGCGCGCCGTCTGGCCGACCGCCGGCGGGAGCGCCGGAGACGGCCTCCCGAGAACGGCGAGGAGGCGATCGGTTCTCTCTTCCCGGGCGGCCGCGAATCGAACCCGGCTGCGGCAGTCGTCGCCGCGGAGCTCGCGCAGCGATTCGAAGCGGCGCTCGGCGACGGCTTCAGGTCGCTGCGCGAACGGGAGCGGCGGGTCGTCGCCGATCGCTACTCCCTGGAAATCCCTCAGAAGGCGATCGCGTCGAGCCTGTCGCTCAGCGAGTCGCGGTTGAGCCGCATCCTCGACGCCGCCCTGGACAAGATCGCCCGATCGGTGAGGCGGGCGGTCGGCGGGGAAGAGCTCTCTTGGGCGCTCGCGTCCGACGCGCTTCGCGCGAGGCTTCGGGACTCGCTGGGCCGCATCCTCGACCGCGAGTCCGCGCGGGCGTTCAAGCTCGAGCCGGCGGGAAGGAAGGCGGAAGATGAACGGGCCCGATGATCGCTCGGACGATCTCGCTCGGGACATCCTCGAGCGAGCGGCGGACGGGGGAACCCGGTGCCCGGACGACGCGCGCCTCGCCGCCTTCGTCGAGCATCGGCTCGCGCCCGACGGGGAGAGGCACGTCAGGCTGCACCTCGATCGGTGCGCGCGATGCCGCGAGATCGCGACCGACGCGGCGGCCATGCTGCGAGGCGAGAGCCTCGACGCGCGCGGCGGACGGCCGGGCGGCGCCGCGCGCCGGCTCGCGGGCCTTTTCGCGCTCGCGGCCGCGGCGATTATCGTCGCTGTCGTCCTCGGCGGCCGGTCGCCCCGTGGCGGCGCGGCGCCCGAGGATCTCGTCGCCGCCGCGCGTCTCGTCGAGAGCCGCCACCCCGCTCTCCTCGCCGGCCTCGGCGATCTTCTCGCGGCAGATCACGATCCGAGCGAGGCGCAGCCGCTCGACGGAATTGGAGGCGCGATCGTCGCGGTCCGGCCCCGCGGGCGCATCGACGATCGGCGTCCGGAATTCGCGGTCTCGGCGGCGGAATCGAGCTTTCCCTGCCGCGTCGTCCTCGTGGAGGAGGCGACCGGCGCGGAGATCTTCTCGGCCGCGGCCGCCGCGGGCGGGCGGCTCGCGTTTCCGGACGGCGTGACCGACCTCGAGCCCGGCCGCGGCTATCTCTGGATGGCCGCGGAGTCCGCGGCGCGTCCCTCCGTCGCGCCGGGACGCGCCCGCTTCGAGATCGACACGGCGGAAGAGGCGGCGCTCTTCCGCGAGCGGATGGGCACCGTCAACCGCGAGGCGCCGCCCGAGTCGCGGGAGATCATCGCCGCGTGGCTCGCGCTTCGCGAGGGACGGTTCGAGGAAGCGGAGGCGCTCGCCCGCGCCTCTCTCGCCGCGAACCGCCACGCGACGGGTGCCCGGAAGGTGATCGAGTGGATCCGGCTCGGCGTCCGCCCCGAATGACCGCCGCCGCGTTCGCGCTCGCCGCCTCGCTGCTCGCGGCGGGTCCCTCCACGGAAGCCTCGGATCCGGAAGCGGCTCCGGAGCCGTTCGCGGACCGGCTCCTCTCGCTCCACCGCGCCGGCGACGACGCGGGATTCAACGCCCTGGCCGGTCGGATGGCGGCCGAGGACGTCGACGCGCTCGCGGTCGTCGACCGCCTGATCGGAGTCTTCCTCGAGCCCGGCGGATCGTCGGACGGAGCCCTCGCGGCGGCGTCGCGCGTCGCGGCGCGTGCGGGGACTGGAAACCGCTCGCTCGAGGACTTCGTCGCCCGCGTCGCGGCCTGGAGCGAGGAGGAGCAGAGCCGGGAAGCGGCGCTGCGCCGCGAGCTCGAGAGGCTCGAAGCCTCCCCTGCCGGAGGCCTCGCCGCGATCGCCTCGATGCTCGAGGGCGCGCCCGCGAGCCGGACGTCGGTCCTCTGCCGGCTCGCCCGTCTCCCCGCGCTCGCCGCCGCCGGCGCGGAGAGCGACGCCGTGAGGGAGATCGACGCCGCGCGCGAGGCGGCGAGAGCGATCGGCTGGCCGATCTTCGAGGCCCGCGTGAAGCGCGCCGCGGCGGACGCCCTGAGCGAGATGACGAAGTCGGCGAACCGCTCGGCGCGTCCCGAGTCGGCGCGGAGGCTCGCGCTTCTCGAGATCCCGATCCGCGAGGAGCTGGGAGACGTCGCAGGAACGGCACGCGCGAGAATGATGCTCGGGATCGCCTTGAACGAGCTCAAGGACCCCGCCTCGCTGGGGAGCTTCACGGCCGCGGCCGCCGCGGCGCGCACGGCGGGCGACCGGACGCTCCTCGTCGACGCGATCGGCAACCTGGGCGCCCATCATCAGGTGCGCGGAGAGCGAGAGCTTGCCGTCGGCGCCTTCCGGGAGGCTCTCGAGCTGACCTGCCCGCCGCAGACGCCGGACATGAAGCGCCGCCGCGGGATTCTCCTCGGCAACTTGGGCCAGATCCTCCAGGGCCTCGATCCGGGGGAGGAAGGACCGCGGCTTCTCCGGGAGTCGATCGGCCTTCTCGACGCCTGCGGCGCGGCCGTCCCGGCTCGAGTCATGCGCGCGCGGCTCGGGGTCGCGCTCGCAGCGCGAGGCGGGCTCGACGAGGCGCTCGCGCTCCTGCGGTCGGCGTCGGCGGAGCTCGATCGGCTCGGGGCCAAGAGCGAGGCCATCGTCGCGCAGCGTCAGCTCGCCTCCGTGCACGAGCTGGCCGGCGATCCGGAGGCGGCCTTCTCGTGCCTCAAGCGCGTGATCGACGAGTCCGAGCGCCTGGTCGCCCCACGGCAGCTCGTGCTGGCGCTTCTTCCACTCGAGCGGACGGGAGCGAAGCTCGGCCGCGATCGCGACGTCGAGGAGCTGCTCGTGCGCGCCGCGAACGCGTGTCGCGGCCGCGGCGCCGTCGAGGCGATCTCGCTCGAGGCGCTGGCGCGATGGCTCTCTCTTCGCGGCGACGCGGAGCGCGCGGTCGAGTCGTCCGAGAAGGTCCTCGCGCTCCATGAGTCGTCGGGGGACGAGCGGGGCGCCGCGTCGGCCCGCGTCCCTCTCGCGAGGGCGATGGCGCGCCTCGGGCGAACCCGTGAGGCGCTCGCGGAGGCGGAGCGCGCGGTGTCGGACCTCGAGAGAATCGGGGATCCGTCGGAGCTGCGCGTAGCTCTCGGCGTTCGCGCCCGGCTGCGTTTCGGGGAGGGCGACCACGCCGGGACGCTAGAGGACGCGCTGGCCGCTCTTTCGACGAGCGAGAGCTTGCCCCCCGCATGGTGCGACGAGGACGCCGTGCTCCACCGGGCCGCCGCCCGGGAGTCCGTGGAAATCGGTCTTCTCGCCGTCGCGGCTCTCCGCTCGCGGGCGGGTTCGGTCGAGGACGCCCTCGTCGGGACGGCCTACGAGCTGATCGAGAATGGGCGAGCGGTCGTTCTCGCCGAGGAGATCCTCGAGCGGCTCGCGACGGCTCGCACGGCCGCGGCCCTGGATCTAATTGCGCAAGCGGCGTGGATGCGGCAGATTCACCGCCAGGCCCTGGAGGCTCTCGTGGATCGGCGGGCTGCGGGAAGCGCGCAGCCGGCGGTCGATGTCGCCAGGCGCGACGTGCGGGACGCAAACGACTCGCTCGCGAAAGCGGTCGCGGCCCTCGCCGCGTCGGAGCTGCCGAAGGTGCCGAAGCGCGGCGAGGGGGCCGCGGCGCTCGCGAGTCTCAAGGACCGCATCCCCGCGGACGGCGCATTCGTCGCGTACCAGTTCGCTTGGGACCGCTGTCTCGCGCTCGTCGTCACGCGGACGTCGGCGGAGCTCGTGGATCTCGGGAATCGCTCAGACATCGAGAGGAGGGCGGCCGTTTTTGCCGCGGCGGCGGAGCAGCCGCACTCGCGGGACGAGGAGATCGCGGCGAGCGTCGGCGCGGCGATCCTCGGCCCGCTCGAGGGGGCCCTCGCGGGCGCCGGCCGGCTGCTCATCTCGCCCGACGGCGTTCTCGCCGGAGTGCCGTTCGAGGCGATCGGGCTCCCCGGAGGGCGGCCCGGCGAACGCGTGATCGACCGGTACGTCACGACGTTCGTTCCGTCGGGGACGGTCTTCTGCGCGCTCGCGGACGCTCCGCGCCGGGCGGCCCGGCGCGGAAAACTGATCGTCTTCGGCAATCCGTCGCCGGCGGAGTCGCTGCCCGCGCTGCCCTGCTCGGGGAGGGCCGCCCGCAGGATCGCGGCCCTCGCGTGCGACGCCGGCCGGCCCTGCCGCGTGCGCACGCGGGAGGGCGCCACCGTCGCGGAGCTTCGCCGCTCGCTTTCCTGGGGCGGGGACGGGCTCTACTCGCTCGTGTTCGCGGGCCACGGAACCTTCGACGTCGCGCGGCCGCGGCAAAGCGCGCTCCTCTTCGCGGGCGGCGAGAGGCTCACGGTCGCCGACGTGCAGCGGCTTCCGATCTCGGCTGATCTCGTGACGATCGCGGCGTGCGAAAGCGGCCTCGGGAGCGACGCGATGGGCGAGGGCATGGTGGGTTTCGCGCGCGGGTTCCTTCTCGCGGGCGCGAGCCGCGTTCTCGTGAGCCGCTCGCGGGTCGCCGACGACGCCGCGCATCGGCTCCTCGTCGAATTCTACGGGCGACTCCTCGCGGAGGGCGCCCGGCCGGCGGACGCGCTCGCGGAGGCGCGCCGCGACGTGCGCCGCCTGGGCGGCCGCTTCGCGCACCCGAGCGCGTGGGCGCCGTTCGCCCTCTGGGGACTCCCGTGAACGAGTAACGGCACGAGGGACCGTTACGGCCGTTGTCTAGAGGCGCTGCCACTCCGTGCGGACGGCGTCGAGGAGCCGCCGCAGCATCTCGTCGCCGAAGTCGAAGCGGATCCCGGCGCCGGCGAAGAGGTCCTTGAGAGGCCGCGATCCTCCGAGCGATAGCCCCTTCCGGTAATCGGCGAGCGCCCGCCTCCCGTCCTCGCGCGCGCGGAGCCAGACCTGCAGCGCGCCGATCTGCGCGATCGCGTACTCCACGTAGTAGAGCGGGTAGAAGAAGAGGTGGAGCTGCCGCTGCCAGGCCGACGCGCGCGCCTCCTCGTAGCCCGACCAGTCGAGCGCGTCGGAGAACCGATCCGCGATCGCGAGCCACGCCGCCTTCCGCTCGGCGCGCGAGTGTCCCGGGTGCCGGTAGACCCAGAGCTGGAACGCGTCGATGGTCGCGACCCAGGCGAACGTGCGCACGATGTCCTCGAGGTGCTCCCGCCGCGAGCGGGCGCAGTCGCCCTCGTCGTAGAACGCCGTCATGTGCGGCGCGCCGAGGAGCTCCATGCTCATCGACGCCACCTCTGCGAACTCGGTCGGAGCGTCGCGATACCAGACGAGCGGCTCTTCGCGGCACGCGAGCGAATGGAACGCGTGGCCGCACTCGTGCAGAAGCGTCCGCACGTCGTCGTCGACGCCCACGGCGTTCGCGAAGATGAAGGGGATCCGCGACTCGTCGAGCGTGTAGCAGTATCCGCCCGGCCGCTTCCGCTTCCGGTTCTCGAGGTCGAGCATGCCGCGAGCGTCGAGCGACGCGAACTGCCGCGCGAGATCAGCGTCGAGCCGCTCGAAGATCGACCGCGCTCCCGACACGAGCCGCCCGACGTCCGTGAACGGTCGAAGCCCGGGCTTCCCGGTCGGATCGACGTCGAGATCCCAGGGCTTCAGCGTTTCGAGGCCGAGCGCCTCGCGGCGCGATTCGCGCATCTCCCGCTGAAGCGGCACCGCGAACCTCTCGATCGCGTCGTGCAGCCGCTCGCAGTCCGCGGGCGAGTAGTCGAAGCGATTGAGCTGCCGGAAGCGGTACTCGACGTAGTTCGAGAAGCCGGCGTTCCGGGCGATCTTCGTCCGCTTCTCCACGAGCGAGTCGAAGATGTCGTCGATCGCGTCGCGATTCCTGAGGCGCCGCCCGGCGGCGGCGTCGAACGCTTCCTGCCGGAGGAGCCGGTCCTTCTCCTGGAGCACGAGGGAAAGCTGCGTCAGCGTCTTTTCCTCGCCCCTGAAGAGGACCGTCCACGCGCCGGTGATCTTCCCGTAGCCTTGAGCGACCTCCTCCGCCTCGGCCTCGATCGCGAGATTCTCGGGACGGAAGATCTCGATCTGGTTCCGGACATTGCGGAGGTACACGGCATATCGCTCCGGCAGCTCGCCCGCGCCGGGGTGCGTCGCGATCTTCCGAGAGACGGAGTCGCCCCGCTCGGCCGCCTTCGGCTCCACTTCCTTCACGAAACGGAGGAACGCCGCCTCGAGGCCGGCGTCCTCCGTGTCGCGCGACGTCGCGATCGATCGGCGCGCGCGCTCGTCGGAGAGCGTCGAAACGAGCTCCGAGGTGTCGAGGACGAGCCGCTCGAGGTCGGCCGCGCTCTTCACCTCGCGGCGGAGGAGCGCGTCGAAGAGCGGCTCGACCCGCGACCAGTCGCCGAGATCGGCGTCCTTCGGGACGAAGCGCCGCGGAAACTCTCCGGTGGGCTTGTTGAGCGGGGAAGCGGCGGCCTCGATCATCGCTTTTCCTTGATTCCTGTCGATGGCCGGCGGGTCGGTGCGCCGGGCGGGCTACCGATGGAGCTCGCGCGCGAGGTCGCCCAGCTTCTGGACGCGCGCGACCTCGCTCTCGGGAACGGCGATCCGCCGCCGCGTCGGAGCGGGGCCGGTCTTCGCGAGACGCTCGAGATAGGCCGTCTTCGAGAGACCCTCGTCGCCGTCCCGGTGTCCCGACGCGTCATTGAGGAGGACGCGCCCGTCCACGATCGCGTCCCATCGTCCGACGTACGTCATCTCACCGTCGGTGTGCAGGACGACCGTGAAGCCGTGGAGCTCGTCGTGTCCGGGGTGGAAGACCATCAGCGTCGGCGACCCCAAGTGATCATGTCGGCGTTCGTCTCCGGGCGCGGTACTTGCCCGGATATAGCACGCCCGCAGGGCGGGATCAGTAGCCTTCGTGCGGCCCGTCGCCCGAAGTCGCAGCCATGCGCCGCGCGAGACGGAGGCTCGGCGGCAGGTCGTCGATCTCGATCGCGGGGTAGTTCTCGAGCAGCTCGTAGAAGGAGAAGTCGTTCGCGTAGAGGTACGCCGCGAGCGCCTCCGACGCGCATTCGCGCTCGCCGTCCTCGATCGTCCGGGTCGTCGTGGTGGTCATCGTTCGTTTGCTCCGGTCCGACGGGCTCTATCGGCTCGAGCGGGCGCCTCCCTTGACCGGGCGGGGAACGGGGACGCTCGACTCCTGCGGGGCGCCGCGATAGATTCGGCGCCGGGGCTTGCGCCGAACGAGGGACTATCGATGCCGAAGACGAGATTAGCGAGAACCGCCGCGATTGCGTTTTTCTTCCTCGCCTCGGTCGCTCCCGTCGCCGCCGCGCAGGACTCGCGGCTCGGTCCGCGCGTCCTCGACGATTCGAGCGGAATCTCGCTCCGCCCGCCCGCCGGCTTCTTGGTGGACGAGGACGAGAAGGCCGACGGGAAACCAGCCCAGCCCGAGCCCGGCGTCGTGACTCCCGCGATCCGGCTCTCGAAGAGCGGCGCCGGGGAGATCATCGTCTTCGCGCGCGAGACGGAAGAGGACGCGGTCGTCTCGCAGGTGGCCGCGGGCGGGCTCGGTCTCGTGAAAAGCAACTTCGGCGCCGAGCAGTACGCGGGCGAGGACGATTTCTCGGTCGCCGGCTTCTCCGGAAAGTCCTACGCGTTCACCGATCTCCCGAAGCTCGCGAGCGCCGAGTGCCTGCTCTTCGTGTTCGGGAAGGGCCGGACGTGGTTCGTGGCGGTCACGATCTTCGAGAAGAGCCGCGCGACCGATCTCCGGGGCGACATGCGCGCCGCGATGGCGACCTTCGACCGGTTCACGCCGGAGCGTCTGGACGAGATCCTGGGAGAGCCGGTGCTCGCGCCCGGATCCCCCCTCGCGCTCCGGGCGCCGCTCGGCTTCTGGCGGGCGTCCGGCGAGCGCGTGCCCGCGGGCGCGGCGTTGGCGCTCGTCCCCGCCTACTCGCGGGCGGGCTCCGGCGGATCGCTCGCCGTCTACCTGCACGAGAATGCCGCGACCCCGCTACAGCTCCTCGATCAGGCCGAGGCGGCGATCCGCGGGCTCGACGCGAAGGCGGCGATCCGCGAAGCGAAGCGAATCACCGTGAAGGGGCGCGAGTGGCGCACGGTGTCGTTCGTCGCGGGCGACGTCGCGGGCGTCCTGCTCCTGACGGTCGAAGGGGCGAAAGGGATCCGCGTCGAGTACCGCGTGAGCCCCGAGGACATCGAGGCGGCGACGGACGTCACGGCGCCGATCCTCGTCGCTGCGGACTTCGCGAGCGAGATCGAGCGACGGACCCGCGCGGCGGTGGGAAAGGACCGGTATCTCGCGACCATCAAGAGCGGGATGCCCGCGGCGGCGGCGCCGTTCCTCGTCGAGCTCGCGCGCTCGGGCGACGCGAAGGAGGCGGCGCCCGTGCTGGTCGCAGCCCTCTCGGAGAAGCCGCAGCCCGTCCGCCTCGCGGCGGCGCGCGGGCTCGGCGCCCTCTCGGCTCCGGAGGGACTCAATGGCTTGAAGAAGATCGCCGAGTCGCCCACGACGAAGGACCCGGCGGAGAAGGCGGTGCAGCTCGCGGCGATCCGGGCCCTCGGCGAGATCGGCGACCCGAAGGCGAACGCGGCGCTCTTCAAGAAGCTGAACGAGCCGGACGCCGCCGCGTTCGACGTCGCGCTCGAGGCGCTCGCGCGGATCGGGACGCCCGAGAAGCAGATCGCCGACCAGCTCGTCCGGGCGTGGGGACGCTTCGAGTCTCCGGCGCGGAACCCGAAGAACGCCGACGCGAAGGCGAAGCTCGAGGAGGTGTCCCCGAAGTTCCGGCGCGCCCTCGCATTCTTCCTCGGCGAGGAGTTCGAAGACTCCCGCGCCGCCCGCGCCGCCCTCGACCGGTAGAAATCGGTGCCTGGCACCGTTTTCCACGCGTTCGACTGGGGGGTTCTCGCGAGCTACCTCGGGGTCCTTCTCGCCGTCGGCCTCTGGCAGAAGCGGCGCGCGAAGGGCGTCGACGACTATTTCGTGTCGGGCCGGAAGCTCTCGTGGTGGGTCGCCGGCACGTCGATGATCGCGGCGTCGTTCGCCTCCGACACTCCGCTCCTCGTGAGCGGCCTCGTCCGCTCGAAGGGCGTCTGGGGCAACTGGCAGTGGTGGGGCCTCGGCATCAGCACGGTCCTCACGGTCTTCTTCTTCGCGCGGCTCTGGCGGAGGGCGCGCGTCATCACCGAGGCGGAGCTGGCCGAGATCCGCTACTCGGGGAAGAGCGCCGCGATCCTCCGCGGCGGCCGCGCGATCTGGTTCGGCGTCCTCTACAACTGCTTCGCGGCCGGCGCGTGGTCGGTCGCGGGCCTCGCGAAGGTCCTGGGAGCCGTGACGGGAATCGACCGCCCGATCGCGATCCTGGCGTGCGCGTCGATCGGCGCCGTCTACGCGGTCGCCTCGGGCCTCTGGGGACTCGTCGCCACCGACTGCGTGCAGTTCGTCGTCGCGCTCCTGGGCTCGGTGATGGTCGCGTGGTTCGCGCTCTCCGCGGCGGGCGGCCTCGGCGCCGTCGTCGCGTCGGTCCCGGAGGAAAAACTCGCGATCGTCCCGCTCGAGGGGCCCGGGCTCGAGTTCCTGCTCCCGTTCGTCCTCGTCCAATGGTGGGCGTGGAAGAACACCGACGGCGGCGGCGTCCTCGTGCAGCGGATGGCCGCCTGCCGCGACGAGCGCCACGCCGTCTGGGCGACCCTCTGGTTCAACGTCGCGCACTACGCGATCCGCTCCTGGCCGTGGATCCTCGTGGGGCTCGCGTCGATCGCGCTCGTTCCCGACGCGGCGCTGCCGCGTCTCGCCTCGGGCGCGCCCGACCACGAGTCCGCGTACGCCCAGGTCATCGTGCGCTGCGTGCCGATCGGCCTCCGCGGCCTCGTCATCGCGTGGTTCGTCGCCGAGTTCATGTCGGCGATCACGCAGGCGATGAACTGGGGCGGCTCGATGCTCGTGAATGACGTCTACCGCCGCTTCCTCCGCCCGCACGCGAGCGAGCGCCACACGCTCGCCGTCTCGAGAGCGCTCACGGTCGTCATCATGGCGGGCGCCGTCCTCACCGCCTTCCTCTCCGACGACATCGCGAGGTCGTTCAATTACGTCCTCCAAGGGACCGCGGCGGTCGGAGTCGTGTCGGCGCTCCGCTGGCTCTGGTGGCGCGTCAACGCGTGGAGCGAGATGGGGGCGATGGTCGCGTCACCGGTCTTCACCTTCCTCTTCGCGCGGCCGATCGTCTCCGCGCTCGGACTGCCGGATTCCCCGATGTCGAGTCTCCTCGTCGTCGTTCTCGGCAGCACGGCCGTCGTCCTCGCGGTGACGTTCCTCACTCCCGCGGACGACCCCGCGCGCCTCGAGGAGTTCTACCGGCGAGTGCGCCCGCCGGGCCCCGGTTGGCGCCGCGTGGCGGCGCGGTGCGCGGGCGTCCGTCCCGACTCGGGCCTCGGACTCGTCGCCGCGCAGTGGGCTGCGGGAGTCGTGCTCGTCTTCTCCGCGATGATTGGCCTCGGCTCCCTCCTCCTCGGAAACGTGATCGGGGGGCTCGCGGGCGTCGGACTCGCGATCGCGCTCGTCATCCCGCTTCGCGCGATGATGCGGCGCGCGGAGGGGGCACGGGCCGCCCGTTCGCCCGAGATCGCGAGCGAGGGGATTCCGGCCTAGGATCCGGTGCGGCGTGAACCCGGACGCCGGGCCTCTCGCTCCTCCTCGCGGCGCGCGGCCGACCCGCTCGCTCGGCCCGCGCGCCCGCGCGTCATTTCGCCCTCGCTCGCCCACGCCGAGGCGGCCGCCGCTCGGGCTTTCGGCCAGCGTCGCGGACAGCTCGCGGCGAAGCGCCGCCTCGCCGCTCTCGAGCCGAGGCCGTGCGAAGCCATTCCAAGTTTCGCCGGAGGGAGGTGCGGACGCCCTCGCTCGTCGAGCGACTCCCGAACGACACGAATCTGACGCTCTCGGTCACTTGGGCCGGATGTGCTACCGCACGGTAACTCCTACGAATTGTAGGCGATGGCGTGCTGATTCGCTCGTTTTTTTGTAAGTGCAAAATATGCTTGAGCTTGCATCGAAGTGCGACCGCTTGGCCCCGGCCTTGCTTGATGGCTGAGCCGTTCTCGGACGTCATCGCCCGGTCCTCTCTCAAAAGCCTGGCGGCCCACCAAGGAGTGAGAGGGCTTTGTGAGGGTGGTGCCCACCCGAGAACGGGAAAAGAACGACCCGCCGGGCCCCGCGCGAGCGTGGCCCGGCGGGTCGGTTCGTTGAATGCCCGAGCGCCGCGTCCTTTTCATCTCCCGCGCCTGCGTCCGCCCCGCCCCCCTTCCGACGCCGATTCCCCTCCCGCCAAGGTCGTGCTAGAGTCTCGCGCTTCCGGGGCGCGTTCGGCCCGTCTTCGACCCGGCTCGCCCCGTGGACAGGTCGCCAATGCCGCGTCCCGGAGCCGGGGGCGCGCTCGGCGTGCGCGATCCGTCGTCGTCCCGCGCACGACGGAAGATCCGTCTTCCCAACCCTTTCCGCTCCCTGGCAGGCACATGAGCCGCGTCGTCGTCACCCACGCTCTCCGGACGCCGATCGGGAAGTTCGAGGGCGCTCTCTCCAGGCTCTCGGCCGTCGATCTGGGGACGAGCGTCGTGACCGACCTCTTGAAGCGGAGCGGAATCCCCTCGGCGGACATCGCGGGCCTCGTGTTCGGCCACGCGCGTCAGGCCGGCAACGGTCCGAACGGAGCCCGCCAGGTGCTCGTCCGGAGCGGCATCCCGGTCGAGCGGCCCGCCTACACCGTCAACATGGCCTGCGCGTCGGGATTGAAGGCGATCGAGCTCGCCGCCGCCGAGATCCGAAGCGGCGCGGGCGAAGTTTTCATCGCGGGCGGCATGGAGAGCATGTCGCGCGTGCCCTTCTTCCTCGACCGCATGCGCGAGGGGTATCGTCTCGGCTCGGGCGAAGTGGTGGACGGGATGTACCGGGACGGTTTTCTCTGCCCGCTGGCGGGGCAGGTCATGGGCGAGACGGCCGAGGCTCTTGGCAAGCGCTACGGCATCGCGCGCGAGGCGCAGGACGCCTTCGCGATGGAAAGCCAGGCGCGCGCGGAGAAGGCGTGGGCGGCGGGCGCGTTCTCTGCGGAGATCTCGCCCGTCCGCGTCCCGGGCCGGAAGGGACCCGAGACCGTCGTCGACCGCGACGAGCACCCGCGTCCCGGGACGTCGATGGAGTCGCTCGAGAAGCTCCCGCCCGTCTTCGACCCGAAGAGCGGAACCGTCACCGCCGGCAATTCGTCGGGGATCACCGACGGCGCTTCCGCGCTCGTTCTCATGTCCGAAACCGAAGCGAAGCGCCGGAAGCTCGAGCCGCTCGCGGCGATCGAGGCCGTGGCGTCGGCGGGCGTCGATCCGAAGGCGATGGGGCTCGGTCCCGTGCCGGCGACGCGCGCGCTCCTCGGGAAGATGGGCGGAGGGACGGTGGACGGCTTCGACCTCGTCGAATTGAACGAGGCGTTCGCAGCGCAGGTGCTCGCCTGCGTGAAGGACTTGCACCTGCCCCGCGAGAGGCTGAACGTGAACGGCGGCGCGATCGCGCTCGGCCACCCGATCGGCTGCACCGGGGCGCGCATCGTGGTCACGCTGCTCCACGCGCTCCGCGCGCGGGGCGGACGGCGCGGGCTCGCGACGCTCTGCGTGAGCGGAGGTCTCGGGCTCTCGATGAGCTTCGTGCGCTAGGCTCCGCAACCCGGAGAGGAAGAACATGGCGAACATCCAGAAGGTCGGCGTCGTGGGGTGCGGGCTCATGGGCTCCGGCATCGCGCAAGTCGCCGCCCAAAGCGGAAGGCCGACGGTCGTCCGAGAGGTGAACGACGACCTCGTGAAGAAGGGGATCGCGCGCATCGACGGCTTCCTCGGCAAGGCCGTCGAGAAGGGGAAGATGGCCGCCGCCGACAAGGACAAGATCCTCGGAAACATCCGTGGGACGACCGACCTCAAGGCGTTCGCGGACTGCGACATCGTCATCGAGGCCGTGATCGAGAACCTCGACGAGAAGCGGAAGCTCTTCTCGGAGCTGGACAGGATCTGCAAGCCCTCGTGCCTCTTCGCGAGCAACACGAGCTCGCTCGCGATCGCCGACATGGCCGCGGCGACGAAGCGGCCGGACAAGTTCTGCGGGCTCCACTTCTTCAATCCCGTTCCCCTCATGAAGCTCGTCGAAGTCGTTAGGGCGATCGGGACGTCCGACGAGACCGTCGCCGCCGCGAAGGCGTTCGGCGAGGCGCTCGGGAAGAAGCCGATCGTCGCGCGCGACACTCCCGGCTTCGTCGTGAACCTCCTCCTCGTGCCTTTCATCCTCGACGCGATCCGCGCGCTCGAATCCGGCGTCGCGACGAAGGAGGACATCGACCAGGGCATGGTGCTCGGCTGCGGCCACCCGATGGGGCCGCTCACGCTCCTCGATCTCGTCGGCCTCGACACGACGCTCTACATCGCCGACATCATGTGGAAGGAGTTCGCCGACGCGCGCTACGCGGCGCCGCCCCTCCTCCGCCGCATGGTCGCGGCCGGGCACCACGGGAAGAAAGCGGGACGCGGCTTCTACGACTACGGGAGCAAGTGACCGTGCGCCCTCCGCTCGGGATCTTCGTCCTCGCAGCCGCCTTCGCGCCTTCGGTGCGGGCCGCCGGCGACCCTCTCGACTCCGCCCTCGCGAAAGCGAGCGCGAAGGACGGCGTCAAGATCGCGCTCGTCGCGGAGGCGCCCGAGGCGGCGCTCGGCGGCGAGATCGTGCTCCGCGTCGCCGTGGCGAACGCGTCCGACACGGCCGTCACGGTGAACGAGCTCCGGCTCGACGAGCTGTCGGTCGCGTTCGAGACGAGGCTCCCCGGGCTCGAGCCGTTCGAGTACTGCGAGCTCGCCTGCCTCCCTGGCGGCGACACGCTCGCCTTGAAGCGCGAGGCAATCCCTTCGGGAAAGGACCTCCGCGAGACGTTCCGCCTCCCGGCGATCCTTTCCGGAAAGACGACGTTCACCGCTCGCTACTTCGGATTCGGCGACCCGGAGGGGGAGGGGCTCTCCTCCGCGCCGGTCGAGGTCGAGGTGAAGCCGGGCGAGGGCGGCGCGACGCGCGTCGCGGCCGCGCTCGAGACCGACCGCGGCACCGTCGTCGTCGAGTTCCACCCGGACTCGGCGCCGAACACCGTGCTCCACTTCGCGCGGCTCGTCAGGAACGGCTTCTACGATGGCACGGTCTTCCACCGGATCGAGCCCGGCTTCGTCGTGCAGGGAGGCGACCCGCGCGGGAACGGAACGGGCGGGCCGGAATTCCTCCTCCGGGGCGAATTCAGCGAGCGGAAGCACGTGGCCGGCACGGTCGCGATGGCGAGGACGGACGACCCCGACTCGGCGGGGAGCCAGTTCTACTTCACGCTCGCGCCGGCGCCGCACCTCGACGGGGCCTACACGGTCTTCGGCCGGGCCGCGGACGGCTTCGAAGCGATCGTGAAGATGGCCGAGGACCCGCGGTCGCGCCCCGTCCTGAAGAAGGCGGCGCTCGTGCCGCGGGCGGCGGAAAAGGCGGAAAAGAAAGAAGAGAAGAAGGAGAGCGGGTCATGACGCCTTCGGAGATGAGTTTCGCGAACCTCCTCGTCACCGACAAGGACGGGCTCCGCACGATCGCCGTCAATCGGCCGAAAGTCTTGAACGCGCTCAACTCCGAGACGATCGGGGAGCTCGGGCGCGCGTTCGCGGCGGCGCAAGGCGACGCCTCGGTCCGCGCGGTGATCCTGACCGGCGCGGGCGAGAAGTCGTTCATCGCGGGCGCCGACATCAACGAGCTCGCGAAGCAGACGCCGATCGGGGGCGTCGAGACGAGCCGCGTCGGACAGAAACTGTCGATTCTCGTCGAGCACCTGGGAAAGCCGGTCTGCGCTGCGATCAACGGCTACGCGTTCGGCGGCGGGCTCGAGCTTGCGCTCGCGTGCCACATGCGCACGGCCGCCGAGACGGCAAAGATGGGCCTCCCCGAGGTCGGGCTCGGGATCATCCCGGGCTACGGCGGCACGCAGCGCCTGCCACGCCTCGTGGGGAAGGGCGTCGCGCTCGAGCTCATCCTCTCCGGCGGCCGCATCGACGCGAAGGAGGCGCACCGGATCGGGCTCGTGAACCGCGTCTATCCTGCCGATAGCCTCCTTTCCGGGACCGAGGAGCTCCTCCGGGAGATCATGGCGAAGAGCCCGATCGCGGTGAAGCTCGCTCTCGAATCGGTGAACTCGGGCCTCGAGATGCCGCTCTCGGAGGGGCTCAACCTCGAGGCGAACCTCTTCGGCCTTCTCCCGACGACGCAAGACATGAAAGAAGGCATGACGGCGTTCCTCGAGAAGCGGCCGCCGAAGTTCACCGGGAACTGAGTCGAACGAGAGTCGCACGGAGACCGACATGGCCCTCCCCGCCGCGCAGAAGAAGAAGAACCTCTCGCCGTTCGCCGCCGCGCCGGTGCTCGTGCCGGTCGCGATCGCCGTCGTCGGCGCTTACGCGATCGGATCGTTCTACGGCGTGGGCGGCGGTTCGCAGCCCACGAGGGCGATCCTCGCGGACGTGACGGCGCGCGCGGGAATGGCGGGAGCGAGCGTCGTCTTCGCGGACGCGGGCGGCGTCCGCGAGATCTCGATCGCGACCGGCGAGCGGTTTTCCATCGCCCTCGCCCCCGCCCTCGCGCCGGCGTCGCGCGCGGGCGCGGCGGCGCGACGGGTCTCGTCACCCGCCGTTTCGCCCGACGGAAGAACGCTCGTCTACCTGGAGGAGCCGCGGCCGCTCGAGTCTGCGGTGATGAGCCTCGATCTCGCGTCGAGCGGCGCTGCCCCGCGGGAGATCTTCCGCGCCGCCGCGGTGGGGCCCGTCGCCTTCGCTCGCGACGGGAGCACCGTCGCGTTCGCGGCCCGCGACGGCGCCCCAGGCACGCCGGGCGCGCTCGTCGTCGTCGAGAGCGGCCGCCCGGCGCGGAAGCTCGCTCCGGGCCGGGCCGAGGTCGGAGCCGATTCCGCCACGGCGCCGTCGTTCTCGCCCGACGGATCCGTGATCGCCTTCACGGGCCACGAGGGGACGGCCGAGTTCGTCGACCGGGCGACCGGCGAGACGACCGCGCGGTTTCGGGGCCTCGACCCCGTCTTCCTCGGCGAGGGCGCCCTCGGCTTCGAAATCGACGGGCTCCGGTTCCGCGCGACGTGGCCTGTCGGGATCGACCCGAAGACGCGCGACGTGACGGACCGAGAATTCGAGCACGCGTTCTCGCGCGAAAGGCGCCGCGGGCCGCTCTCGTACTCGCCGAGCGGCGACGTGGCGGCGTTCGTGCGCTCGACCGGTCGTCGCCACACGTTCCCGCCCGGCCCCGCCGCCCAGGAGATCCTCGAACTGTGCCTGATCGACGTCCCGTCCGCGCGGGTGCTCGTCCTCGTCCCGGACTTCGGCCCCGAGGGCGCGGTCTCGCTCTCGACGCGCTCGGACCTCTGACCGCGCGCGGCGGAGGGCGATGGACGCGATCCTGATCGAGGACCTGGGGAAGTCGTTCGGCGCCGGCGCGCGCGCCGTGCGGGCGCTCTCGGGCGTCTCGCTCCGCGTGAGGGAGGGCGAGATCTACGGCCTCCTCGGCCGGAACGGCGCCGGCAAGACGACTCTCGTCAAGATCCTCCTCGACATCGTCCGCGCGTCGCGCGGTGGGGCGCGCCTCTTGGGACGCGAGTGCGGCGACCCGGCGGCGCGGCGCTCGGTCGGCTACCTGCCCGAGGACCATCGGTTCCCCGACTACCGGACGGGCGAGTCGTCGCTCCACTTCTACGCGAGCCTCTCCGGCCTCAGCGGCCGAACGCGCCGCGAGCGCGTGCCGGCGCTCCTCCGCCTGGTCGGCCTTGCCGACGCGGCGCGGCGCAAGGTGCGCGCGTACTCGAAAGGGATGAAGCAGCGGCTCGGGCTCGCGCAGGCGCTCGTCCACGATCCGAAGCTCCTTTTCCTCGACGAGCCGACCGATGGCGTGGACCCGGTCGGGCGCGCCGAGATCCGGCGCGTCCTCGAGCGGCTGAAAGGCGAAGGGAAGACGATCTTCCTCAACTCGCATCTCCTCTCCGAGGTCGAGCAGATCTGCGACCGCGTCGGCATCCTCGAGAAGGGCGCCCTCGTGCGCGAGGGAACGATCGCGGCGCTGACCCACGCCGACCTCGTCTACCGGGTCGAGACCGCGCCGCCGCTCGACGACGAGGCGCTTAGAGCGATCACGGACCTCGTCGTCGCCGCCGAGCGGACGCCGCGCGGAGCGGAGCTCTCGGTCCGGCGCGTGGAGGACATCGACGAAGTGATCGACCGGCTCCGCTCCCGAGGGCTGCGCCTCCGCGCGCTCGAGGGGAAGCGCTTCTCGCTCGAGGAGGTGTTCCTCGACGCGGTCGTCGAGAAGGAGACGGGCGCGTGAGGGCCTTTTTCGCGCTCTTTCTCGACGTGTTCCGCGCGTCGTTCGCGCAGCGGTCGCTGCAGATCCTCGTTCTCATCGGGATCGCGATCGTCGTGTTCTGCCTCGGCGTCTCGTTCGAGGGCGATCCGACGGACTCGGTGCTCGAGGCGAACGCGAAGGGACTCGCTAGCTTCCGGTCGCGCGGGAGCGGCCTCGCGAGCCACAGGAGCTTCATCGGCACCGACGTCCGCGTCGAACCGCCGAGGCCGGCGGCGTCCGGGGACGGGCTTCCGGCCGGGTTCGAAGACGCCCGCGTCGTCGAGATCGCATTCGAGCAACTGAACGACGTCGACGCTCTCGTCCTCAACTGGCGGTCTTTCCAGGCCGCGCAGAAGACGGGCGAGTGGCCCGAAGCTCCGAATCCGCCGCCGGAGTTGACGGACGCCGACCGTATCGCCTTCCTCGAGGAGCGGTTCGCCGACTTCGGTTACTCGGACGCCGCCGCGCGGCGGATCGGCGCGAGCTCGTATCTCGTGGCGGTCCGCGTCGACCATCCGCAGGAAGTGCGGGGCGCGAGCCGGCTCTCGATCTTCTTCGGAATCCACGAGTTTCCGCTCGGGGACGCGAGCCGCATCGACGCGCTCGTCTTCATCCAATCGCTCCTCGCGTCGAGCTTCGCCGGATTCGTCGGGATGCTCATCCTCGTCTCGATCTGCGGCGGGTTCGTCCCCGAGATGTTGCGGAAAGGGACGGTCGACCTCGTCCTCGCGCGGCCGATCCCGCGCGTCCGGCTCCTTCTCTTCCAGTACGCGGCGGCGGTCTTCTTCGTCCTCGTCCTCACGGTGGCGCTCTTTGCGTCGTCGGGTCTCGCGCTCGCGGTGGGGGCGGGGTTCTTCAACCCGTCCTTCCTCCTCTGCGCGCTCACGATGACGGCGATCTTCGCCGTCCTCCAGTCCGCGTCGGTCCTCTTCGGCCTCCTCACGCGGTCGTCCAACATCGCGGCCGTCGGCGCGCTCGGGATCTGGGGCGCCTCCACGGTCGTCGGCGGGCTCCACCACGGGAGCGGCGTCCTCTTCCGCGCGTACCCGAACGTGCGCGCCGCGCTCGAGGCCGCCTATCTCGCGTTGCCGAAGCTCGCCGACCTCGCGTCGCTCAACACGGTCTTCCTCGCACGCTCGCACCTCTCCGAGGAGGCTCGCTCAGTGTCGCTCGGCTCGGGTGTGCCGGAGATCGACTGGCCCGTCTCGGCGGGGACGACGGTCGCGTTCACGGTCGTCCTCCTCGCGCTCGCGGCGTGGATGTTCCGGCGGCGGGACTACTGACCGTCGCGTGCCGGTGCGAAGTTCCGGCCGGCAACGGGGAAGAAGTCAGCCCTCGGCTCCGCTCGGCTCGGCGCCACCGCCATGCCCACCCCGCTCTCCGGACCGCCTCCGCCGTCGCTGCGCGCGATCTGGAACAACACGGGGAAGAACGCGCTCGGTATCGCCACGCGGCCGTCCTTGCGCGCGCCTTCGATCGCGCTTTCGCTTCCGTCCGGTACGGGGCGAGCCGCGACGGCGTTCGTGCAGGGGATCATCGCCGATCCGGGCTCCGCGGGAGCGAAGCCCGCGAGCGTCACGAACGGAATCCTCATCCGGTCCCGCTGACGGAGCGATCCCGAAGCCCCTTTCCATCGCGGTCCGAGTTTGATTCGCTATCGCGCCCGATGAGCGAGTCCCCGCCGTCTTCTCGCCGCCCCTATCTCCCGATCGCGGTCGGCTTTTATCTCCTCGCCGCGCCGCTCGCGGTCGCGACGCTCTTCGGCGGCGCGGGCGCTCCGGCGAACGCGGCGGCCGCGGCGCTCCTCGTCGTGCTCGGCGCGATCCTCTCGAGAAGGACGGCCGGATGACGTCCGTCACGCTCCACGCCTGGGACTGGGCATTCCTCGCGTGGTCGCTCGCGGTGACGACCGGCGTCGGCCTCTACTATGCCCGCCGCGCGGGGAAAAACCTCTCCGAGTACCTCCTCTCGGGCCGGAGCCTCCCGTGGTGGGCGCTCGGCACGTCGATGGTCGCGACCACGTTCGCGGCCGACACGCCCATCGTCGTCTCGGAGTTCGTGCTGACGAAAGGGATCGCGGGAAACTGGCTCTGGTGGAACTTCCTCGTGGGCGGGACGCTCACGGTCTTCGTCTTCTCGCGGCTCTGGCGGCGGTCCAAGGTCGTGACCGAGGTCGAGCTGATCGCGAAGCGCTACGACGGGCGTCCCGCGGCGGCGCTGCGCGCGTTCAAGGCGCTTTACCTCGGGCTCCTCGTCAACGCGATCATCTTCGGCTGGGTGACGAAGGCGATGAGCCGCGTGCTCGAGGTCGTCGTCCCGCCGGAGCAAGTGACGCTCGCGCTCGGGGCGCTCATCGCGCTGACGCTCGTCTACACCGCGCTCTCGGGCCTCTGGGGCGTCGTCGCGACGGACATCCTCCAGTTCACGATGGCGATGATCGGCGCCGTCCTCCTCGCGGTGCTGTCGGTCGGCGAGGCGGGCGGGCTCCGCGCGGTCGTCGACCGCGTGGCCGCGATCGGCGCCGAGAGCAGGCGCGACGTCCTCGCGATCGTGCCGACGGGCTGGAACGCCTTCACGGCGGCCGTCCTCGTCCTCGTCCTCGTCAACTGGTGGGCGGTCTACTACCCCGGCGCCGAGCCCGGCGGCGGCGGCTACGTCGCGCAGCGCATGGCGGCGGCGAAGGACGAGAAGCACGCGCGCGCGGGCACGCTCTGGTTCGTCTTTGCGCACTACGTGCTCCGGCCGTGGCCGTGGATCCTCGTGGCGCTCGCGGCGCTCGCGCTCGAGCCGCGATTCCTCGGCGGCGATCCGGAGGGCGACTTCGCGCCGGGGAAGGCATACCCGTCGATGTTCCGCGTCCTGCCGACGGGGCTCCTCGGGCTCGTCGTCGCGTCGTTCGTCGCCGCGTACATGAGCACGATCACGTCGCAGCTCAACCTCGCGGCGAGCTACCTCGTGAACGACTTCTACCTCCCGTTCGTCGCGAGGAAGGACCGCCCGCCGGACGACCGCGCGCAGGTGCGGGTCGCGCGCGGGACGGTGGTCGCCGTGACCGCGATCGGCTGCCTCATCGCGTGGGCGCTCGAGACGGCGGGGGCGGGCTGGGCGCTCATCATGGAGGCGACCGCGGGCTCGGGGCTCGTCCTCGTCTTGCGGTGGCTCTGGTGGCGCGTCAACGCGTGGAGCGAGATCGCCGCGATGGGCGCGTCCGCGGTCGCGTGCCTCCTCTCGCACACGGCGGAGGGCGTCGCGTTCCTCGAGCGTCTCGCCGGCGGCGGCGAGGCGGCCAAGGACCTCGTGTCGCCGCTCCGGCTCCTCGTCGTCGTCGCGGTCACGACGATCGCGTGGCTCGCCGCCACGTTTGCGACGCCGCCCGTCGGCGGCGAGCGCCTCGACGCGTTCTACCGCGACGTGCGACCGTCGGGATTCTGGGGGCCGGTGGCGAAGCGCCTCGGAGTCGAGCCCGTCCGGGCCGGACGCGACGTCCTCCTCTGGGCTGCGTCGAGCGTCTTCGTCCTCGGGTCGCTCTTCGGCGTGGGCTCGGCGGTTCTCCTGCGCTTCGGCTCGGCGGCGGCGTTCCTCGCGGCGGGCGTCGCGGGCGGGGTCGCGGTCGTCGCGCTCCTGCGCGGCGAGCGGTAGGCGGAGCGGCCATTCGGGGCCGTGCTAGACTCGGCTCGGTGGCCGGAATACTCAAAGTGCGGGGAAACGACGACGAGCGAGAGCGGGAATTCGACCTCGAATTCCTCGCGAGCCTCACCGTCGAGCAACGCCTCGAGTTGATGATCGAACGCTCCGAGGAAATGGCCCGAGCCCTCATTCGCCATGGACACCGAAAGCCTTCTGAGATCGTTAAACGACCATGGCGTTAGATTCGTCGTCATCGGCGCGGCGGCCTTTCCCGTTCACGGCTACGCGCGCGCCACGCTCGACATCGACCTATTCGTCGAAGCCACCCGGGAGAACGCGGAGCGCACGCACGCCGCGCTGACGGCGTTCGGCTTCGACACAAAAGAACTTTCCGTTCAGGATCTCCTCGACTTCAAGATCCTCATCCGGCAGTACGTCGTCTCGGCAGACGTCCACCCGTACGTGGCCGGGGTCACGTTCGAAGGCGTCTGGCGAAACCGAATCGCCGGCCGCTTTCGGGAGACGGACGTCTTCTATCCCTCGCTCGACGATCTCATCGCGATGAAAGAGGCGGCGGGACGGCCGAAGGACCAGGAGGACTTGCGCCAGCTCCGGCTCATCCGCGATCGGAAGACGAAGGGGTGAGCTTCCGGGCGCGCCGCCCGAACACCAGCCGGTCGAGCGAGATCGCGTTCCCCTTCGGCTCGAACGCGAGCACGGTCGCGAGGCAGACGAAGTCGACGAAGATGTGCGACTGAAGGGAATAGAGCGGCGTGATCAGCGTGTGGCCGAACGTCACCTCGACGAGGACGAGCCCGAGCGCGAGCGCCGCCCACCGCGTGAAGAGGCCCGCGAGGAGAAGCGCGCCGGCGACGAGCTCCACGATCGGCGTCGCGACGCCCGCCACGAAGAGCGCCCAGTGGGGGAGCTACGTGTCGAGATAGGGGCCGGTGAAGTACTGCTCGTAATGCCCGACCGGGCCGAGCACGAAGACCTTCGAGACGCCCGCCATGACGAAGCGCGTGCCGATGACGCCGCGGGCGAGGAACGTGATGAGCGACGCGTTGTCGCGAGGGGGGGGCCGGGGTATCCATGGGCGGGAATGTACCGCTTCGCGGGCGCGCGCGGGCGGCCGGCGAGGGGACGAATGATGGTAGACTTCGCCCCCCGCGTTTCGATTCGGAGCCATCACACCATGCCCACCTCGACCCCCGAGATCGTCTTCGTCGGCGGCGCCCGCACCGCCATGGCCGAGTACTCCGGCACGCCGGGCTTTGGCCTCTTCAAGAGTTTCTCCGCGATGGATCTCGGCGCATTCGCGGCGAAGGCGGCGATCGAGCGGTCGAAGGGGAAACCGGAGGACATCGACCACGTCGTCTTCGGCAACGCCCTCCAGACGACCGCCGACGCGATCTACGGCGCGCGGCACGTGGGCTTGAAGGCGGGCGTCCCGATCGACATCCCCGCGCTCACCGTGAACCGGCTCTGCGGGTCGGGCTTCGAGGCGGTCGTGCAGGCCGCGCGGTTCCTCTCGCTCGGCGAGGCGCACGTCGTCCTCGCGGGCGGCATGGAGGCGATGAGCCAGGCCCCGCACTGCGTCTGGGGGCTCCGCGAAGGCGTTCACTTCGGCGCCGAGCCCAAGCTCCAGGACCTCCTCTTCGCGGCGCTGAAGGACCCGTACTGCGGATGCTTCATGGCGCAGACGGCCGAGAACCTCGCGAAGAAGTACGGCATCCTGCGCGAGGCGCAGGACGAGTTCGCGCTCCGGAGCATGACCGAGGGCGTCCGGGCCGTGAAGGAAGGGTATTTCCGGGACGAGATCGTCCCGGTCGAGGTGAAGACGCGGAAGGGGACGATGAAGGTCGAGGCCGACGACCACATCAAGCCCGACACGTCGATGGAAGCGCTCGCGAAGCTCCGCCCCGCGTTCGGCGAGGGCGGCACGGTCACGGCCGGGAACGCCTCCGGCATCGTGGACGGCGCCGCGGCGCTCGTCCTCACGACCGGCGCGGTCGCGAAGGAGCGCGGCTTCACGGTCATGGGACGCCTCGTCGCGCACGCGACCGTCGGCGTGCCGCCCGAGATCATGGGCATCGGGCCGGCGCCGGCCATCCGCGAGGCGCTGAAGCGCGCGGGGCTTTCGCTCGACAAGATCGACCTTTTCGAGATCAACGAGGCGTTCTCCGCGCAGTACCTCGCGGTGGAAAAAGACCTCGGGCTCGACCGGAAGAAGGTCAACGTCAACGGCGGCGCGATCGCGCTCGGGCACCCGCTCGGCGCGACCGGCGCGCGGCTCACGCTGACGCTCCTCCACACGCTGAAGAAGCGAGGCCTGAAGCTTGGCGTCGGCTCGGCGTGCATCGGCGGCGGCCAGGGGATCGCGATCGTCGTCGAGCGGACCTAGCTCGACGGGAGGCCGGCGCGCATGTCGCTCCGAACCATCGCCTGGTCGGCCGCGGCGCTCCTCGCGCTCGCCATGTCGGGCTACGCGCTCTCGTATCTCGTTCTCGGCGAGCGGATGTTCCCCGGCGATCTCGTTGAGTCGTTCCGCGCGCGGCCGTGGGGCATCTACCCGCACGCGCTTCTCGGCGCGCCCGCGCTCGCGATCGGGCCGATGCAGTTCCTCCGCGGGTCGTTCTCCAAGCGACCCGCTCTCCACCGGGCGCTGGGCCGCGTGTACGTCGTCTGCGGGCTCGGCACCGGGTTGTCGGGCCTCTACATGTCATTCCACGCCCAGGGCGGCGCGGCGGCGGGGCTCGGGTTCGCCGGGATGGCGCTCGCGACGCTCGTCTGCACGGGCGCCGGTTTTCGCGCGATCCGCCGCGGAGACGTCGCCACGCACCGCGTGTGGATGCTCCGGTCGTGCGCGACGATCTTCTCGGCGGTGACGTTCCGGGTCTGGCTGCCGATCCTCGTCATCGCGCTCGGCGACTTCGCGACGGCCTATGCCGTCGCCGCATGGACCTCCTGGGTGCCGAACCTCCTCTTCGCGGAGTGGCTCGCGCGGCGCGCGGGGTGGATCCAGGGCGGCCGCCCGGCCCTTCTCGCCACGGGTTAGAATCCGGCGCGGACCTCTTTCCGCGCACGGAGACCCCGCATCATGACGATCGCTTCCACGGCCCTCGCGCTCTCGCTCCTCGCCGTCGCCGCGGACAAGAAGCCGCTCGCGATCGAGGACGTCTTCGAGTTCGAGTACGCGTCCGATCCGCGCATCTCCCCGGACGGAAAGAACGTCGTCTACGTCCGGAAGTTCTCGGACGTGATGACCGACAAGAGCTACTCGAACCTCTGGATCGTGAGCACGGATGGCGGCGGCCACCGTCCGCTCACGAGCGGGAACTTCGGCGACAGGTCGCCGCGTTTCTCGCACGATGGGACGCGGCTCGCGTTCGTCTCCGACCGCTCCGGGAGCCCGCAGATCCACGTGCGCTTCATGGACACGGGCGAGACGATGGCCGTGACGCGCCTCCCGCACCCGCCGAGCGCGATCGCGTGGTCGCCCGACGGGAAGAGCCTCGCGTTCGTGGCGCCGGTGCCGCACGAGCCGGCCAAGGTCGCCGACATGCCGTCGCCTCCGCCGGGCGCGAAATGGGCCGAGCCGGCGCGCGTCGTCGACAGCCTCGTCTACCGCTTCGACGGCGTGGGCTACTTGCCGCCCGCGTTCATGCACGTCTTCGTCGTCCCGGCGGAGGGCGGCACGCCGCGACAGGTGACGAGCGGGAACTTCCACCACGGTAGCGCGGGCTTCGTCGACTCCCCGCCGGTTTTCACGCCCGACGGCAAGACGATCCTCGTCTCCGCCTCGCGCCGGCCGGACTGGGAGTACGAGCCGCTCGATCCCGAGATCTACGCCTTCGGCGTCGAGGACGGCTCCGTCAAGGCGCTCACCCACCGCCGCGGGCCGGACGCCGAGCCCGCCGTCTCGCCCGACGGCGTGCTCGTCGCGTACACGGGCTTCGACGATCGGAAGCAGGGCTACCAGCCGACCCGGCTCTACTTGATGAACCGCGACGGCACCGGCGCGCGGTGCCTCTCGGCCGTCCATGATCGCGACGTCTCGAGCCCGGTCTTCGCGCCGGACGGACGGTCGATCTACGCGCTCACGACCGACCGCGGCAACACGAAGATCGCGCGGTTCGCGCTCGAGGGCGGCGAGCCGCGAATCGTGACGGGCGACGTGGGCTCCGGGCGGTCGGCCTACGGGTTCGATGTCTCGTTGTCCGTCTCGCGAGACGGAACGATCGCCTACCCGACGACGCGTCCCGACTGCCCGGGCGACGTCGCGGTCGTGGGCGAAGGCCGCCTTCCGAAGCGGCTCACCGCGCTGAACGACGACCTCTTCTCGCAACGGACGCTCGGCGCCGTCGAGGAAGTCTTCGCGAAGTCGAGCGTGGACGGCCGCGAGATCCACGGGTTCCTCGTGAAGCCGCCGGGCTTCGATCCCGCGAAGAAATGGCCGCTCATTCTCGAGATCCACGGAGGGCCATTCGCCGACTACGGCGACCGCTTCGACCTCGAGAAGCAGATGTTCGCCGCGCGCGGCTACGTCGTCCTCTACGTCAACCCGCGCGGCAGCACGAGCTACGGCGAGGAGTTCGGAAACTTGATCCACCACGCGTATCCGGGCGACGACTTCTTCGATCTCAACTCGAGCGTCGACGCGGTCGTGGCGAAGGGCTACGTCGATCCCGCGCGGCTCTTCGTCACCGGCGGGAGCGGCGGCGGCGTCCTCACGTGCTGGATGGTCGGGCGGACCGACCGGTTCCGCGCCGCGGTGTCGTGCTATCCGGTCATCAACTGGACGAGCTGGGTGCTCACGTCCGACATCCCGAGCTTCGGCGTCTCGTACTGGTTCCCGGGCCCGCCGTGGGAGCACCCCGAGCACTACGCGAAGCGCTCGCTCCTCTCGGTCGTCGGGAACGTGACGACGCCCACGATGGTGATGACCGGGGAGGACGACTACCGGACGCCAATGTCCGAGTCCGAGCAGTTCTACACGGCGCTGAAGCTCCGGAGGGTCGAGTCGGCTCTCGTCCGCGTCCCCGGCGAGTCGCACGGGATCGCGGGGCGGCCGAGCCACCACATGGCGAAGCTCCTCTCGATCCTCGGCTGGTTCGAGAAGCACGCGCCGAACGCGAAGGAGTGACGAGGCCCATGGACGGGGAGATCGCGCGCATCCACCGCCTCTTCGCGTGGGACGACTGGGCGAACCGCGAGGTACTCGAGAACCTCCGCCGGTGCGGCGCGCCGCCGCCGCCGAAGTCCGTGAGATGGCTCGCGCACGTCGCCGCCGCCGAGCGTCTCTGGTGGGGCCGGATGGCGAAGGACGGCGCGACAGTGCCGGTCTGGCCCGAATGGACGCTCGACGAGACGGAGAAGCGGATCGAGGAGATGTCGCGCGTCTGGGCCGCGCGGCTCCGCGACCTCTCCCCGGCCGACCTCTCGGCCGCCGTCGGCTACAAGAACTCGAAGGGCGAGTCGTTCGTGAGCACCGTGGGGGACATCCTGACGCACGTCGTCACGCACTCGGCCTATCACCGGGGCCAGATCGCCGCGGACGTCCGCGCCGCGGGGTTCGAGCCCGCCTACACCGACTTCATCCACTGCGTGCGCCAGGGGCTCGTCACGCCGCCGCGATCGCGAAGACGCCGTCGGTCTTTCCGACGCGCCGGTCGCGCGCGAGGCGGTCGAGGTGCTTTCCGACCATGTTCTTCTCCCAGAGCTCGATCCACTCGTCCTCCCGCTGGTGCTCCCGCGAGAAGACGATCCCCTCTTCCATCAGGTCCGCGAGCGAGCGCGGGCGGCGCGCGAGGAGGTCGAGGATGCGCTCGTCGCGCTCGCGGATCTTCGCGAGGTAGGCCTCGAGCCGCGGGCGCACGGCCTCGCCGCGGATCCGCTCGGGCGAGTGGGCGGTCGTGAACTCGGTCGCGGGGAACTTGAGAAGGCGGAGGATCGTCCGCTCGAACGCTTCGAGGTCGCCGTCGATCCCGCCGTACCAGGGCCCGAGCGGCGAGAGGTCGACGTCGACGAGGTGGAGGAGATTCTCCTTCTGGAAGAAGGGGCACGTGTGGCCGGCCGTGTGGCCGGGGGCGAGGATCGTTTCGACCTTCGTCTCGCCGAGGACGATGACCTGGCCGTCGCCGAAGGTGCGCGCCGGAGGACGAAGCGCAAGCCGCCACTCGTACTGGTCGCGCATCGAAAGGCGTATCGGACGCGGCTCGGTGGGAAGCTCCCTCTCCCAGCGCCGGGCTGCCTCTCCCGCGAGCCCCACCGCCTTCGCGATCTCGGCGAGGCCGCCGCGGAAGACGTGCGCGTCCTTCTCCGGGACCCATAGCTCGGCGTCGGGAAAGAGCCACGTCTTCCTCACGTGGTCGAGGTGGTAGTGAGTGCAGACGATCCGCTCGACGCGCGGGAGGCGCGTCAGTTCCCTCTCGTCGCAGCCTGCGTCGACGAGGGTCGGGACGTCGTCGTCGACGTAAAAGGCGTTGGCGTAGGGGAACCGGGAGCCCTCGGGGCCCGTAATCAGTGACACTCGGTCGGAGATGGGGATGACGGGCATGGTCGGACGGGGCGGTTCTTATACCACGAGCCTTGAAATGCCGGGCCCGAGCCCGACAATAACGGGCGCGAAGGGGAGAATACTGACGGCCCTCTCGGCCGAAGCGACACCGAACGAAAACCGTTTCCCGGATTGGAGACAGCCATGAGCCACATCGTCCTCACGCCGGACCGCCGCCGCTCGCGTCGGACCGGCCTACTCGCAGCTGCTGCGGCTGCTGCGGCGGCGACGCTTTTCGCGCTCGCGCCCGTCACGGCACTCGCCGGAGGCGGCGGGGCGCGGGAGCGACTCGCGTCGTTCGTGCCGTCCGATGCGTACGTTTTCGCGGCGTTCGAGGGCTTCGCGGCCTGCGACGAGGCGGCGCGGACCCTCGACCTGCACAATCTCTGGGCGGAGCCCGAGACTCAGGCGTTCGTCGGCGACGCGATCAACATGCTCCGGGGCCATCTCTCGCAGCTCGAGTCGGGCGACGGGGTGCCGGTCGGCGAGCTCCGCTCGATGCTCTCGGGTCCGATCGCCTTCGCCGCCGGCGACCTGACGCTCGTCGACCCGCCGGGGATGGGCCGCGGCGGCCCGCCGATCGTCCCGATGCCGGGAATGCTGCTCGCGCTCGAGGCGGGACAGAATCGGCAGAAGATCGCCGACCACGTGGAGCGCCTCCTTGGAATGGCGGGCGGCGAGGTCGTGCGGGGGTCGTTCGATTACAAGGGCCGGCGCATCGAGAAGATCTCCCCGCCGGGCTCGCGCTTCCTGTCGATCTGCTGGACGTGGGTCGACGACGTCCTCCTCGTCGGCCTCAACAAGTACTTCCTCGAGCGCGCCATCGACTGCCACGAGGCATCCGGCCGCGGCTCGCTCGCGCAGGACGCGGGATTCAGGCGCGCGTGCGGAAAGGTCGCCGGCGCGGACGTCGTTCAGCTCTACGTCAACGTGAACGGCTTCCGCTCGAAGCTCGGTCCGCTCATGCCGCCCGAGTTCCTCGATCTGGCGGGTCTTTTCGGCGTCTCGTCGGTGAACGGGCTGTACGTCGCGCTCAAGACCGAGGGATCGATCGGGAAGGAAGTGATCTACCTCGACGCGCCCGGCGAGAAGACCGGGCTCCTCAAGATCCTCGCGCCGGGAGCGTCGCCGATGAAGGCGCTCGAGTACGCGCCGCGGGACACGGCCTACTTCCTCTCGCTGAAGATCGACCCGGTCGGCGCGTTCCGCGAGGCGGAGAAGCTCGCCGGCGCCGTCGAGCCGGGGGCGGTGGGGGAGATCCGACAGGGCCTCGCCCGGGCGAATCAGGAGCTCGGTTTCGACATCCTCGGCGACTTCGCCGCGTCGCTCGGCGGCGAGATCTCGCTCTTCGCGTGGACTCCGGCGGGCGGCGCGCCGCTGCCGAGCTTCGCGCTCCTCGTGGGGCTCGAGGATCGCCGGAAGTTCGAATCGTGCCTCGAGACCATCCTCGCCAAGGCGGGCTCGGGCCTCGAGAAGAAGTCGCTCCCGTTCGAGGGGACCGAGATCCGCTACTTCCAGATCCCGGGAGTGCCGGTCGTGCCGAGCTACATGGCCACCGACGACGGGCTCCTCGTCGCGAGCGCGCCGAACATCGTGAAGGAGCTCGTCCAGCGCCGGAAGCGCGGCGACGAGACTCTCGCGCGGAACCCGGAATTCGTCGCGGCGCGGAAGGCGATGGTCGGAGGCGCGTCGCTGTTCGAGTACCTCGACGTCCGGCCGTTCGTGGGCATGGTCTACGGAATGGCCTCGATGGCGCTGCCCGGCCTCTCCCAGCAGATGCAGGGGATTCCGATCGACTTCGCGCTGCTGCCGACGACGGACACGATCACGCGGCACCTCTCGCCGACGCTCGGCGGGTACGTCGCGGACAAGGACGGCCTCCTCCTCGAGTCGCGCGGCCCGCTCGCGACGGGCGCGCTCCTCGCGCTCGTTGCCACGGCGACGAGGGCGCTCGAGAAGGTCCGGATCGGACCCGAGACGATCCGGCAGATGCGGAGCGAGCGGCGGACCGAGGTCGTGGCCGCGCCGGTGCCGGTCCGGCCCTCGCCGAACGACGGGGGCGGGGGCGGGGGCGGGGGCGGGGGCGGCGACCCGTTGCAGGCGTTTGCCGAGGCCCAGCGGCACTTCCAGTCGGGCAACTACGCGCAGGCGATCGAGCGGTACGACGTCGCGCTCCGGCACGATCCGGAGAACGGCACCGCTGCGTTCAACCGCGCGTTCGCGCTCCACGGCATCGGCCGGCACACGGAGGCGATCGAGGGATTTCGGCAGGCGGTGGAGCTCGGCCAGAGCCCGTCCATCTGCGAGTACAACATCGCGTGCGGCTACGCGAAGATGGCCCAGCTCGACCCGGCGTTCGAGCACCTCGAGAAGGCGCTCAAGCTCGGATTCGAGCGAACGAGCCTCCTCGAGTCCGACAGCGACCTCGACAACCTCCGCACCGACCCGCGCTTCGAGAAGATCAAGAAGTCGCGGTCGCAGTAGCGGCACCAGGCACCGACTCGGACGACGGAAACGGTACCTGGTACCGTTTCCTCCTCCATGCTGATTGAGGTTCGGGACCTGGTGAAGGAGTTTCGCGTCGCCGATCGCCGCGAGGGGACCGGCGGCGCGATCGTCGATCTCTTCGCGGCGCGCAAGCGGACCGTCCGCGCCGTCGACGGCGTCTCGTTCGGCGTCGAGCGCGGCGAGATGCTGGGGTACATCGGCCCGAACGGCGCGGGAAAGTCGACCACGGTCAAGATCTTGACCGGAATCCTCGTCCCGACCGCGGGCGAGGTCCGCGTGGCCGGTCTCGTCCCGCACGCCGATCGCAAGCGCCACGTGCGGCGGATCGGCGTCGTGTTCGGCCAGCGCACGCAGCTCTGGTGGGACATCGCGGTCATCGAGTCGTTCCGCCTCCTCCGCCGCATCTACGGCGTCGGCGAGAAGGACTTCCGCGAGCGCCTCGACGAGCTCTCGCGGATCCTCGATCTCGAGGGCCTCCTCCACACTCCGGTCCGGAAGCTCTCGCTCGGGCAGCGCATGCGCTGCGACATCGCTGCGAGCCTCATCCACCGCCCGGACATCCTCTTCCTCGACGAGCCGACGATCGGGCTCGACATCGTCGCGAAGGACTCGATCCGGACCTTCCTCAAGGACGTCAACGCGCGCCTCGGGACCACGATCCTCCTCACGACGCACGATCTCCGCGACATCGAGGAGCTCTGCCGCCGCATCCTCATCATCGACCGCGGACGCATCATCTACGACGGCGGCCTCGCCGAGGTGAAGAGCCGGCACGCGTCGGAGACGGCCGTCGAGTTCGACTTCGCCCGGGGCCCCGAGCCGGACGAGCTGGAGGCGCTCGTCCGCGGGAACGGGGTCCGCTGGGAGCGCCTCGCGCCGCTCCGGTTCCGCGCCGTGTTCGACCGGAGGGTCGTGCCGGTCGCCGAGATCATCCGCCGAACGGTGCCGGCGATCCCCGTCTCGGATCTCACGATCGTCGAGCCCGACATCGAGACGGTCGTGAAGAAGATCTACAGGCAGGGCGGCGCGTGAAGCAAGGGCTGGCCGCGCCGGTCCTCGTGTTCGCCGAGTACGCGCGCGTCGCGTTCGTGCGGACGCTTTCGTACCGGATGCGCTACGTAACCGGGATCCTCTCGTATCTCGTGTATGTCTCGGCAAACGCGTACATCTGGCGCGCCGTGTTCGCCGACGGCTCCGCGACTTCGCTCTCGGGGTTCGACCGCGAGTCGATGACGACGTACGTCGCCGTCGGCTGGATCGCGCGGTCCTTCTACTTCAACAACGTCGACCGGGAGGTCGCGGAGGACGTCGTCCAGGGGCGGATCGCGCTCGCGCTCTTGCGCCCGTTCTCCTACCAGGCGGGCCACGTCGCGCAGGCCTTCGGCGAGTCGCTCTTCCGCGGCGCGTTCTTCAGCGCACCGATCGCCGCGGCGGTGGCGCTCCTCTTCCCCGTGGACCCGCCCGCCTCCGCGGCGGCCCTCCTCGGCTTCGTCCTCTCCGCGGCGCTCGGCTTCGCCGTCCTCGCGGGGCTGAACTTCCTCGTGGGCGTCCTCGCGATCCACCTCCAGTCGATCCAGGGCGTCATCCGGGCGAAGCAGTTCGTCGTGGACGTCTTCTCGGGGCTCCTCATCCCGCTTCCCTTGTTCCCGGGGTTCCTCTCGACGCTCGCGGAGATCCTCCCGTTCCGGCAGGTGGCGTACGTGCCGCTCTCGGTCTACCTCGGGCGCGTGTCGGAAGCGGAAATCCTCTCGTCTCTCGCCGCCCAGGCGGCGTGGGCCGCGGCGCTCCTTTTCCTCGGGGCGATCGCGTTCCGGCTGTCGGCCTCGAGGATCGCCGTAGAGGGGGGATGAGCCCGTGAACATCTGGCTCGCCTACGTCGGGCAGTTCCTGAAGGTGCGCCTCGCCTACAAGGGAGACTTCGCGGCCGAGGTCGCGGCGTCGCTCCTCGGCGCGGCGGCGAGCCTCGTCTTCGTCTTCATCCTCTTCGAGAAGGTGCCGAGCATCGGCGGGTTCGGCCGGAGCGAGGTGCTTTTCGTCTACGGGTTCTCGATGATCCCGTTCGGTCTCTTTTCCTTCGTCTCGATGAACCTCTTCGAGTTCGGCGACAGGTTCGTCATGGACGGACAGTTCGACCGCGTGATGCTCAGGCCGCGGAACGGCTTCCTCCAGGTGCTTTTCGAGTCGGTGCGGTTCTCGGTCCTCGCCGATGCGATGGTCGGGTTCGCCGTCGTCGCGTTCGCGGCGAGGGACCTCGGGCTCTCGTTCGGCGCGCTCGACGTCCTGTGGTTCGCGGTCGCGGCGGTCTCGGGCGTCGTCATCTTCGTCGCCGTCTTCACCTCGCTGGCGTCGCTCTCGTTCCACTTCGAGGATCGGATCGGCGTCTCGCCGCCCGTCTACAACATGATCCAGTTCGGGCGCTGGCCGATCCCGATCTTCGGACCGCCCATCAAGTTCTTCCTCCGCTTCGTGATCCCGTTCGCGTTCGTCGCCTTTTACCCCTCGACCCGGTTCCTGGGCCGGGAGGAGTTTCAGGCGCTCTGCTACGCGACGCCGCTCGTCGCCCTCGCCGCGTCCGCAGTGGCGGCCTTTTTCTGGCGGCTCGGCGTGCGACGATACACCGGCACCGGAAGCTGACTCCCCCGCTCGAAACACCCATGAACGAAGATCGCGCCGCCCACGAGATCCTCGTCTTCGTCTGCACGAACCACCGCGACGACGGCTCCTCCTGCTGCTCGCTCAAGGGATCGGAGGGGATCCGCGACGCGCTGAAGCGGCTGACCAAGGAGCGTGGCATCGCCGACCGCGTGCGCGTCTGCAAGGCGGGCTGCCTCGGCCAGTGCGCCGTCGGCCCGAACGTCGTCATCGAGCCGGCGCACGTCTGGCTGCGCGGCGTCACGGAGGCGGACATCCCGGCGATCCTCGACCGGATCTCGCGGAACTCCTGACGCGCTCAGCGCTCGCCGGCGCCCCGGACGGGCGGCATTCCGGGCAGCGTCACCGTGACCGTCGTGCCGCGGCCCTTCTCGCTCGCGGCGCGGATCGAGCCTCCGTGGCTCTTCGCGACGCGCCGGCAGAGGGCGAGCCCGAGCCCCGTTCCGGGGATCGTGTGCGCCGCGTTCTCCTCGCGGTGGAAGTCGCGGAAGAGGTCGCGCACGTGCTCGGGGCTCATGCCGACGCCCGAGTCCGCGACGCGGAGCTCGACGCCGGTCTCGGCGGGCGACAGGAAGATCGTGACGCCGCCGCCCTCGTCGGTGAACTTGATCGCGTTGTCGACGAGGTTCGTCAGAAGCAGCAGAAGGAAGCTCCGGTGGCCGCGGATCGGCGAGAGGCCGGAGGCGATCTGGCTCGTCACCGTGAGCCCCTTTTTCTTCGCTGCCGGCTCGAACGCGCGCAGGACGTCTGTGACGAGAGCCCCGACGTCGATCGGAGACGCGCCCTCCGGCATCGCGCCTCCGTCGGCTCGCTGCAGGGCGAGGAGATTGTCGACGTGGCGGTTGAGCAGCTCGCCGTTCTCGATCACGAGGCTCAAGAACTCGCGCTGCGTCTTCTCGTCGAGCCCGCCCTCGCTCTTGAGGAGCGACGCGAGGCCCTGGATCACCGTGAGCGGCGTCTTGAGCTCATGAGAGATGGTCTGCGCCACGCGCCTGCTCACGCGGCCCTCGGCCTCCGCCGTGAGCGCTTCGGTGCGGCGGAGCCGGGATTGGATCACGGCAAGGAGCTCGTCGACCTCGAACGGCTTCGTGATGTAGTCGTCGGCGCCGAGGTTCCGGCCGCGCATCCGGTCCTCCTTGCCGTCCCGGGACGTGAGGAACACGAACGGGATGGCGTGGTGATCGCGGTTCGCGCGGAGGGCCGCGCAGAACTCGAAGCCGTCCATGCGGGGCATCCGCACGTCGGCGAGGATCAGCTCCGGCCGGAAGTGCGGCACTCGCGAGAGCGCGTCGAGCCCGTCGCACGCAGCCTCCACGGCGTAGCCTTCCTGCTCGAGAAGGAAGCGGACCTGCTCGCGGAGCGCCGGCTCGTCCTCGACGAGCAGGATGCGGCGCTTCTTCGTCTCCGGGCGATCTGCGACGCTCATGAGGCCACCTCGGGGATACGATCCTGCGGCTCCTCGTCGCGGCGCTGTTCGTCGGTGGCGATCGGGAGGTGCACCACGAACTCGCTTCCGGAGCCCTCGACCGAGTCCGCGAAGACGTTGCCGCCGTGCGCGTCGACGATCTCCTTCACGATGCTGAGACCGAGCCCGGTGCCGGGCACGTTCATCGACTCGCTGCGTCCGCGGAAGAACCGCTCGAAGATGCGCGTCAGGTTGTCCCGCGGTATGCCGGTGCCCGAGTCGGCGACCACGATCTCGGCGACCGGGCCGCGGATCTCGCGCAGCCGGAACTCCTCGGGCGCCTTCTTTCTCTCGCCCGGCTCGCTTACGGTGCGGACCTTGATCTCGATCTTCCCGCCCGGAGACGTGTAGTTGATCGCGTTGACGAGGAGGTTCGTGACGACCTGGCCGACGCGGGTCCGGTCGGCCCGCACGGGCACCGGCTCGTCCGCGACCAGAGGCGAGATGACGAGTCCCTTCTCCTCGGCTCGGTGCCGGAGGCCGGACGCGACGTCGGCGACGATCTCGCGCACGTCCATCGACGCGACCTGCAGCGAGAGGCGCCCCGCCTCGATCCGCGACATGTCGAGGAGGTCGCGGATCATGTTCTCGAGGCGGTTGCACTCCTTCTCGATCGTCTCGAGAAGCTGGCGGCGCTTGACCTCCTCGAGGTTCGGGAACCGCTTCAGGTTCGACGCGCTGACCTTCACGATGGCGAGCGGCGTACGGAGCTCGTGCGAGACGTTCGCGATCAGCTCGCTCTTGTAGCGCTCGACGGCCCGGAGCTGCGTCACGTCCTGCAGCGTCGCGACCACGCCGAGGGCGGGGCCGCGGGCCGCCGCCGTGATCGCGGCGGTGCGGACCGCGATCGTGCGCTCGCGCCCCGTCGCCGGGTCGGCGAACTGGACGTCCCGCTCGAGACCGTGCGCGGCCGTCTCGAGCGTCTCCTCGAGGAGCGGAACGACGCGGGCGTCCGTCAGCTCCGCGATCGCCGACTCCTCGGCGTCGGGCTGCTCCGCGATGCCGAGAAGCCGCGACGCCGCCGGGTTCATGAGCACGATCCGGTGCGCGGAATCGGTGACGATGATCCCGTCGACGATCGTGCGCAGGATGACGGAGAGCCGCTGGCGGCTCCGGGCCTCCGCCGCCACCTTCTGCTCGAGAGCGCCCTGCTTCCGGCGCACCTCGTCGATCATGAGATTGAAGTTGTGGGCGAGCTCGCCGACCTCGTCCGTGCTCCGGACCACGATGTGCTCGCCGAACCGTCCGCCCGCCACGCTCACGGTGGCGCGCAGGAGCTCCTCGACCGGCCGGGTGATGCGGCGCGACAGAAGGAACACGATCAGGATGCCGAGCGCGAGGACGCCGCCGGACGACGCGATCATGATCAAGGCCGTCTTCCACACCTCGCGCACCTGGCGCTCGAGCGAGTAGCCGACGCGGACGTGGCCCCACGTCTCCGTCGAGGAGCCGGCGAAGACGGGCACCGTGATGTCGTAAAAGCGGGAGGTTCGTCCCGGAGGGCCGCCCTCGAGCGACTCGATGACGATGCCGGCGGACCCGCCCGAATCGGCGGGCTCGAGCGGCGGGAGCGCCGGAGAGGGGAGGAAGTCCTGGAAGCGCCGCGACGCCGCCGCGACCTCGTCCTCGCGGTCGTAGACGATGACGTAGAGGACGGAGAGGCCGTCGCTCGCCTCGCTCGCGATCCGGTCGAGGTCGAAGTAGTTGTAGTAGAGCAGCGAGTTCGTGCTGAGCGTGGCGATGTTCTTCGCGACGGAGAGGCCCTCGTTCCGGGTCGCGTCGTAGATGGCGGACCCGAACCGGATGCCGGACAGGGCCGTGAGGACCCCGGCGATCAGGACGAAGAGCGCCGTGAACGAGAGCCAGAGCCTCGTCTTGAGCTGGATGGTGCGCCGCCCCTCGAGCGACGCCGCCTCGCGCCCCCTACGGCGTTCCCTCGTCGGGGGCCTCCGTTTCATCTCGTCGCGAGCCATGTCCTTCCCAGATGGATGTGATTGAGGCCGAAGGGCGAGAGCTCGAGATCGCGGACGCGTTGGCTGACCGCGAACGCCTCGCTGTCGAAGTAGAGCGGCACGCACGGCATGTCGCTCGCCACGAGCGTCTGGATCTGGCGGCAGATCTCGAGGTGCCTCTCGGAGTCGTAAGACTCGAGCGCGAGGTCGATGAGCTGGTCGACGGCCGGGTTCGAGTAGTTGAAGAAGTTCGCGACGCCGTTCGAGCGGAAGAGCGTGTCGAGCATCGGCGCCGCGTCGGGAAGGAACGCGAGGTCTCCCAGGATGAACATCGAGACGCGCCCGTCCGAGAGCGCCCGCTGGAGCTCGAACCAGTGGACCGCTTTCGGACGCACGCGGATTCCGATCTCGCGCAGGTTGGAGACGATCTTCTCCTCGTCGGGGGTCGGACCGAGCGACCAGAGCGGGATCGGGCCGATCTCCTCGTCCTCTTCGAATCCGGCTTCCTTCAGGAGGCGCCGCGCCGCCGACGGGTCGAAGGGCGGGACGAAGCGGTCCGGCGAGTAGCCGCGCAGGCCCGGCGGGACGAAGCCGCTCGCGGCGACGGGCTCGGTCGCCGGCCGATTCGGATTCGTCGTCGTGAGCCTCGACCGGTCGATCGCCCGGCCGATCGCCCGCCTCACTCGGGCGTCGTCGAGCGGCTCGAGCTCTATGTTGAAGCCGAGGAAGTAGATCCCGGGATTCCGGTGGCGGACGATCGGCCCGCGGCGCTCGTTCGCCTCCGGCCGGTCGACGCGCTCGAAAGCCTGGGCGAGGTCCAGCTCGCCGCGCTCGAGGAGCGCGAGCGGCGTGTCGCCGGGGGTCATCGGGAAAGCGCGGAACTCGACGGCGTCGAGGAGCGGCGCGCCGCGGAAATGGTCGTCGAACCGCACGAGCCTTACGCCGTGGCTCTCCCAGGACTCGAAGCGGAACGGACCGGTGCCGACGGGTCGGCGGCCGAACTCGGCGTCGCCGACGCGCTCGACGACGGACTTCGGCACGATGCTGAGCCGCGTGTCGGCGAGCGACGCGAGGAAGTAGGGCGCCTTCTGGCGCAGCCGGATGACGACCGTCTTCGGGTCCGGCGCCTCGATGGCGACGCGCGCGTCAGCGTTTCCCGACTGCCAGTTCTCGAGGCCCTCCACGAGCCGGAGCGAGTCGAGGCCGAGGCTCGGGGACGCCATGGAGAGCTTGAGGATCCGCTTGTACGAATACACGACGTCCTCAGGCCCGAGGAGCGAGCCGTCGTGGAAACGGACGTTCGGGCGAAGCCGCATCGTGTAGGTGAGCCCGTCGCGGGAGACCTTCCAGCTCTCCGCGAGCGCGGGGATCGGGTTCAGGTTCACGTCCAGGCGGACGAGGCCGTCGAAGAGCTGGTAGATGATGTTGCCCGTCGAGGCGTCGAAGCCGACCGGTGGGTCGAGCGAAACGGGGAGCTGGGTGAGGAGCCGGAACGTCCCGCCCTCCTCCGGCATCTCGCGCTCGCTCGCCGCTTCCGACGACGGCGCGCTCGGTGCCTCGCAGCCGGGGGCGGCAGCGATCGCGAGGCACGCCGTGGGGGCGATCAGAAGGACGCGCGCGCGATTCATTGTTGGCGGTTCCGGCGTCGGTCCCTTCGCGGGACGGCGCACCGGGGCGTGGGTTATCGGCTGTCGACCCGCGATTGATGAGCGCCGGGCTCGGAGGCCGAAAGGACGCGGAGGAAGTTCTCCCCGAGGAACTTCCGGAGAAAAGCCTCGCCGTGGCCGCGCCGGCAGAGCTCCTCGGTGAGGCGCGGCGTCTTCGAGCAGTCCTCGAACCCTCTCGGCGACACGGGGATGCCGTCGAAGTCGGTGCCGAGCCCGACGTGATCGGGGCCGGCCACCCGGAGCGCGTGCTCGACGTGGTCGGCGAGCGTCTCGACGCCGGGGAGCGGCGCGTCCGGCGGGTTGAGCGAGGCGTGCGCGATCCACTCGGTCCAGCGCCGCCACGCGTTCTCGGGGCCGGGGAAGCGCTCCTCGATCGCTCGGGAGGCGGCGGCGTGCGCGGCGTCGCGCTTCGCGGCCGCGGAGCGCCAGGCGGGCGAGAGGAAGCTCGGATAGGCGTTGATCATCGCGACGCCGCCCCGTGCCGCGAGAGAGCGCAGCATGTCGTCGGTCAGGTTCCGGGGGCTGTCGCAGAGAGCGCGGCACGACGAGTGGGACGCGACGACCGGACGGCGGCTCGTCTCCAGCACCTGCTCGAACGCGCGGTCGGAGACGTGCGACACGTCCGGCACGACGCCGACCCGGTTCATCTCGGCGATCGCCTCCCGCCCGAGTGAGTTGAGGCCGTTCCAGCGCGTCTCGCCTTCGCAGGAGTCGCACCAGCCGTTCGAGTTGACGTGAGTGAGCGTCAGGTACCGGACGCCGAGCCGGGCGAACGTCCGCAGGAGGCCGAGATCGTCCTCGATCGCGTGGCCGCCCTCGAGGCCGAAGAGGACGGCGATCCGGCCGAGCGCGACGGCCTCGCGGACCTCTGCCACCGTGCGGCAGGGCGCGAGGTCGCGCGGGTGCCGCGCGATCTCCTCCGCGGCCGCGTCGAGCATCCGGAGCGCCTCGGCGGCGGATCGCCCGCGCTCCGCGGCGAACGAGCGATCGACGAAGAGCGCGAACACGACGGCGTCGACCCCGCCCTCGCGCAGGCGCTCGACGTCGACGTGGCCCGAGTCCGAGCGGGGCGCGAGGCGGAGCCCTTCGTAGAGGATGCGGCTCGGCGTGTCGACGTGCGAGTCGAGGACGAGCGCGCGGTCGTGGATCTCCTTGGCCGCCGCGCGATCGCCGCTCATCGAAGCGACTTCACGAAGCCCTCCAGGCGGTCGAGCCCGCGCTCGATGTCGGCGAGCGAGGCGGCGTAGGAAAGCCGCACGTGGCGGGGCGCTCCGAAGGGCGTGCCCGAAAGGACCGCGACCTTCGCCTCCTCGAGCAGGATCTCGGCGAACCGGTCCACGTCGCCGATCGCCGTTCCGCCCGCGGTCGTCCGCTCGAAGAGAGCGGAGACGTCCGGGAAGCAGTAGAAGGCGCCCTCGGGCTCGTGGCAGGTGACGCCCGGCATCGCGTTCAGGCGGGCCACCATCACGCGCCGGCGGCGGTCGAACTCCGCGCGCATCGGCTCGACGATCGACTGGTCCGCGGTGACGGCGGCGAGCGCGGCCTGTTGCGAGACGCTCGACGGGTTGCTCGTGATCTGGCCCTGGACGCGGCCCATCGCCGCGACGATCTCCTTCGGACCCGCGGCCCAACCGATGCGCCAGCCGGTCATCGCGTAGGCCTTGCTCGCCCCGTTCACGAGGATCGCGAAGGGGCGCGAGGCCGGCGCCGCGCACGCGATGCTCGCGAATCGAGCGTTGCCGTAGACGAGCGCGCCGTAGATGTCGTCCGAGATCACCGCGATGCCGCGGCGCGCGACGAAGTCGCCGATCGTCTCGAGCTCCCGCGCCGTGTAGACGGCGCCGGTCGGGTTCGACGGGCTGTTGAGGATGAGGACCTTCGTGCGGCGTGTCGCGGCGCGCTCGAGGTCCGGAAGGGTCGTCTTGAAGCCCGAGGCGGGGGTCGACGGCACGACGACGGGAGTGCCGCCCGCGAGCCGCACCATGTCGGGGTACGAGACCCAGTACGGCGCGGGAACGAGCACCTCGTCGCCGTCGTCGACCAGGACCTGGAGCGCGTTGTAGATGACCTGCTTCGCGCCGCACGAGACGATGATCTCGGACGCGTCGTACGAAAGGCCGTAGTCCTCGCGGAATCGCCGCGCGATCGCTTCGCGCAGCTCCGGCATCCCGGAGGAATGCGTGTAGTGAGTGAAGTTCGACTCGATCGCGCGCACGGCCGCGTCCTTGGCGGCGGCGGGCGTGTCGAAGTCGGGCTCGCCCGCGCCGAAGCCCACGACGTCGACGCCCTGCCGGCGAAGCTCGGCCACTCGCGCGGTCAGCGCGAGCGTGGCGGATTCACCGGAGGACGCGACTCGTCGGCTAACGCGGAGCATTCTTCCGTGACCGGACTCGTTCCCGGCCGCGGCCTCGGCGACGTCGGGGCGGAACCGGAGATCCCGGGACGAGCTTCTCTTCGGCGGCGTCTTATACCACGGCATGGCGGCTCCGGAGCGCGTTGACTTCGGTGGCGAGCGGCCGGTAATCTCCTGACCGACGAGGGTGGACCGCGATCGCACCTTATCGGCCACTTCGGCGCAACCGGCTTGAGGACAGCGGAGATTCGATGAGAGGTCGTTCCGGCACGCGACGGTCGAAGGGCCCCGCATGAGGGTCAGGAAGTGGCTCGTCGCGATCGGGGTCGTGCTCGGCGTCCTCCTCCTCGTCGGGTCGATCCTCTTCGTGGCGCTCGTCTACAACCCCTTCGAGGGCTCGGTCGAGTCGCTCGATCATCTCGTGCCGCGCGACATCACCCTTTTCACGCGCAAAGCCGGCGTGGGCGCCGACATCGACGGGTTTCCGGACACCGAGTTCTTCCGCTCGCTCGCGGACTCGGCGGCGTTCAAGAGCTTCTCCGACTCGCCGGAGTGGCGGGATCTCGACGCGCGGTTCGGGCTCGCCGAGAGCTTCCGGAAGCTCGAGGACCTCCGCGCGCGTCTGCCCGTGCAGGTCGACTTCGAGAGCAACCTGTACGAAGTCGCGCTTGCCGCCAACCCGTCGGCGGAGGGGATCCCCCGATCGGATTTCCTGCTGCTCGCGCGCGTGTCCTGGAAGGTGTGCGCGGCGTACAACCTCATCGGGACCGGCTTCGTTCGCGGCCGGCTCGACCCCGCGGTCGAGCTCTACTCGGACGAAATCGGAGGGTTCCACGAGATTCACTTCCGCGCGAGCGGCAAGACGCGGAGCTTCTTCTTCGCGCGCGTGAAGGACGTCGTCGGAATCGCGAACAAGCCCGAGATCATCCGCGCCTTCGTGGATCTCGGGCGCGGCGGCGCGGGGCTCTCCCTCGCGTTCGCGGAGGACTACCTGCGCCCTTCGGCCGCTCCCGGCGAGACGACGAACGCGCTCGACCTCTTCTTCTCGCTGACGCGCGGCGCGGCCGAGCTCAAGATCGAGAACTTCTGGGAGCAGTTCGAAGGCGGGCTCGCTCCCCGCATCGCGCTCGAGGCGCTGGGAGCGAAGTTCCTCGACCGCGTCGACGCGCGGGTCTTCTTCTCGAACCCGCCCCACGCGAGGGCCCGGGCGACGTTCCGGCCGGAGGTGCGGGCGCTCCACGAGCGGCGCATCCTCACGCGGCCGCCGCTCCCGGTGGCCGACGTCATCGCCCGGATGGGGCCCTTTGTGCCGAAGAGCGCGTTCCTGTTCCTCTTCTTCCGGTGCGACTCGCGGACGGTGTTCGATCTCGTCACGACGCAGATCGGGGCGTCCGAGCGGCGCCTCGTCGACGACGCGCTCGCGAAGACCGAATTCAGAAACCTCCCGACGTTTCTCGACCGGACGTCGGCCTACTTCGGCGACGAGATCGCGGTCGTCCTCTCCCGGCGCGACCTCGCCAAGATGTCGTTCAAGGACCGGGCGAAGCCGCTGCCCGCGGCGACCCTCCTCTGGCGCGTGACCGACGCCGCCGGGCTCGAGCAGCACATCCGGAAGATCGAGGGCGAGCGGTTCGCGGTCGACGAGGCGCGGGCCGAGTCGTTCGGCGGCCTCGAGCTCCACACGGGGCTCTCGAAGCTCGACGGAAGCCAGATCGCGTACGGCCTCGTCGGCGACGTCTTCGTGTACTCGAGCGCGTACGACTTCGCGCAGGAGATCGCGGCCACTCACGCCGATCCGTCGACCGGGCTCGCGGCCGCCCCGGCGTTCGAGGAGGGGATCGCGCGGCTCTCGGATCGCGCGAACGTCCTCGTGTACGTTGACGCGGGGAACTTCCTCGACTGGCTCGGGGACTACACCGAGCGGTGGGCGAACGACCTCACCGAGATCACGGTCCCGCGTTTCCAGGAGTTGAGGGCCCAGTTTCGCCGGGAGATCGAGAGCCAGTACCAGGGGATGAACGACAACGAGATCGAGGCGCGGGTCGACGCGCGCATCGAGGAGGTCGTGCAGCGCCGGAAAAATGTCGAGATCCCGATGAAAGTCTCGCAGATCGGGCGCTACGTCGCGTGGGCGCGCGTCATCCGCGCGTTCGGCGCCTCGCTCCACTCGAACGGCGAGGAAGTCGAGACCCGCGCCGCGTTGCAATTCGAGTTCGAGTGAATGTTGGTTTTCCGATCGGCTCCCGGACCCGTTGCCGTCGGGCGTTAGTGGTTGTGGGGTTTCTGGTTAGAGAGAATCGGAGCGGCGCGGACGAGACCATTGGCAGCGCGGCCCGAACGCGCTAGCCTGTACGCCCCATTGGACCCGCCTCCGGCGCGCTCGGCCGGGACCGGACTTTTCTCGAGCGCGTCCGTAGGGTCTTGAGCCCGTCCTTCCGCCACACGCGCCGCGGCGTGGAAGCCGCGAGCGAATCCCGGATTCCGATGACCTCAGGAGAAGCCCCATGAAGTTCGTCAGTCATGCCGTCCTCTTCCTCGCCGTGCTCGGCCTCTCGGCCGGCGTCGCCGCGGCGCAGGAGAAGGCCGCCGCCGACAAGCCCGCGGCGAAAGCCGCCGCCTCGGCGTCGTGCGAGATGTGCGCGGCCGTGAAGCAGGTCGCCGATGCCGTCCGTTGTTGCGACAACTGCAAGACCGCGTGCCCGAAGTGCGTTGAGATGACGAAGAAGATCGTCGCCTCGGCTCAGTGCCCGTCTTGCGCCATGACGAAGCAGCTCGCCAAGGTCGCCTGCGCCGACTGCAAGAAGAAGATCGCGTCCGGCGACACGAAGGGCGTCTGCGCCGACTGCCAGGAGAAGGCGGCCGACGCGGCCGAGTGCCCGGGATGCGTCGCGCGCGACAAGGCGGCCGACAAGGCCCATTGCGCGCACTGCAAGGCGTTCACGGATGGCTGCGAGCACTGCGAGGCGGCGATGGACAAGATCGCCTCCGCTCCGTGCGCCATGTGCGATGCCCTCGCCCAGGCCCCGGACTGCAAGCGCTGCGCCGCGAAACACTTGCTCGAGCAGGAGGTGCGCTGCGCCGAGTGCCGCTTCGCGGAGGCGCCGTGCGCGAAGTGCCAGCCGGTCGCCGATCGCATCGTGAAGGTCGGCTGCGCCGGCTGCGAGGCGAAGAAGAAGGGCTGATCGCCGAGCAGTAGCCCAACCGTTCCACGAATACCGAGGAGGCCCCGGACGTTCGCGCGTCCGGGGTCTTTTTTCGTGCCCGGAATCGGGCGGCCGCGCGCGCCGGGAAGGGCGGGCGGGCGCCCTTCCGCCTCTCTCAAGACGGGGGCGCCGCAGCGCCGAAAGGGGGGGGAGCCGGATCGGCAAGGGGCCGAAGACCCGGGACCTTCGACCACCGTCCATCGAGGGACAGAGACCGAGCATGAGCGACAAGGTGATCGACGTCCGTGGAGTGATCGATCGCAGCGCGCGGGTCGCCACCCTCAAGGAGCTGGCCGAGCAGGGCAAGAAGAAGGTCAAGGTCGTCAGCACCTCGCAGATCACCCAGATGATCTCGGAGGCCGTCGACAACGTCGTGGCGCGCCGCGCGCTAACGCTCGCCGAGAAGGAGCGCGCCCAGCTCGTCAAGGAGAGCAACGACGAGTTCAAGCGCATCGCGGCCGAGCGCGAAAGCGAACGTCAGGGGACGACGCTTCTCAAGACGCAGATCGACGAGCTGAAGCGCGAGCTCGACGCGCGGACGCGCGAGCTGACCGAAACGAAGGCCTCCCTCGAGAACGGGACGGGCCTCCGCGAGCGGCAACGCGAGCTCGAGGCCGAGGCGAGGGACCTCGCCCGGCAGGGCGAGGACGACCGGCGCACGATCGAGGGCCTGCGCAAGGACGCCGCGTCGCTGAAGGACGAGCTCAAGGAGTCGCGCCGCGAGAACGAGAAGCTGCGCGCCTTCGAGTCGGAGGCGGCGGCCCTCCGACAATCGAAGGCTCATGCCGAGGACGGCGCCCGCGGCGACCGGAAGCGCGTCGAGGAGCTCCAGAAGGCGCACGAGGAGGACGTCCGCACGGCGGCGGCGCAGCAGGAGCGGATCAAGAGCCTGGAGAGGCGCGTCGAGGAGCTCGGCCGTGATCTCGCCGCCGCCCGCGAGGCGGGCGCGTCCTCGAACGCGATGGCTTCGCTCAAGTCCGACCTCAAGGCGCTCCTCCAGTCGCAGAGCCAGAGCCAGGAGATCGTGAAGTCCCAGGCCGAGCAGCTCCGCCAGTACGAGCGGAAAATCGCGGCTTTGAGCGAGGACCTGACCAAGCAGCGCGAGACGTCGGTCCCCGCGGACGCGATGGCGGCGCTCATCGGCCAGTTCGCCGAGCTCAAGTCGACGCTCGAGAGGAAGGCCGACGAGAACGCCGCGGCGGCCGGCGCGATGGGATCTATCGAGCAGCTCATCGCCCAGAAGATGGACGCCATCCAGAAGAACATCGCCCTCAAAGTCGAGAACATCGCCTTCAAGCCGCAGGAGGCGGAGGCGGTCGCGACGGACGTCGTGCTGGACCGGATCTTCGACCACCAGCAGAACCTCGAGAGCAACCTGGGGAACGTCGAGGTGAAGCAGGCGGAGGAAGGCGGCATCGGCGACAGCCTGAAGCGCCTGAAGAACATGCAGAAACCGGGCTGACGACGCGACGAGCCGCCCGGGCTCTCACCCTGAATAGACGACAACGGCCCAAGTGCCACACGTGATGGAGGAGCAGAAATGTCCGATTCCCTGAGGCCTGGCGTGCCGCCCGAGGATGCTCTCGACAAGGGGCTCGAGATCGCCCGCTCGCACTCGGACGAGAACGACGGGTCGGCCCCGGTCGATCGCCCGAGCACGTTCAACATGAAGACGACCAACCCGACGCAGACGACCGGCGGTGCGTGGACGACGGGCAGCACCTTCTCGAACACGGGCGGGACCACGCCGACCACCGGGCAGACCCCGACGTACGCGACGCCCCCGACGCGCACGCAGAAGACGACCGCGCCGGGCCTCGCGACGCCGACCGGCGAGACGTCGGGACGGCCCGAGATACCGGCGACGGCTCCCGCCGGCGTGAAGCTCGGCAAGGGCCTCGACGTGGGCACGGCGAACCTCGTCAGCGCCGTCCAGAACGACACCGGCGGCATCACGATCAAGATGGAGCGAAACGCCTTCATCGACATCAAGTCGGATGTCTACAGCAAGCGCATGCTGACGAAGCTCAAGGTGCCGTACGTCGTCTACAAAGGCCACATGATCGTGCTGGGCGACGCGGCGTTCGAGCTGTCGAACATCTTCGGCCGCGAGCTTCGCCGTCCGATGAAGGACGGCCTCATCAGCCCGTCCGAGGTGGACGCGCTCGCGATGATCCGCCTCATCATCGAGAAAGTGCTCGGCTGGCCGCAGGTCCAGAACGAGCCGTGCTTCTTCTCGGTGCCGGCCGCGTCGATCGACCGCAACAACAACATCATCTACCACCAGGGCCTCTTCGAGGGGCTCCTGAGGAAGATGGGCTTCGCGCCCAAGCCGATGAACGAGGGCCACGCCGTCTGCTTCGCCGAGCTAGCCGAGCAGAACTTCACCGGCATCGGCATCTCCTGCGGCGGCGGCATGATCAACATCTGCCTCTCGTACAAGACGATCCCGTGCCTCAGCTTCTCGATCTGCCGCGGCGGCGACTGGATCGACCAGAACGTCGCGAACGTGCTCGGCATCCCGTCGAGCAAGGCGACGTCGATCAAGGAGCGCGGCGTCGACCTGATGAACCCCACCTCCCGCGAAGAGGAGGCGATCGTCATCTACTACCGGAACCTCATCAACTACGTGCTCCTCAACATCAAGGCGAAGTTCGAGATCGCCGAGAACATGCCGGAGTTCCCTGACCCGATCGACATCGTGTGCTCGGGCGGCACTTCGATGATCAAGGGCTTCGCGGAGATCTTCTCGGACGAGTTCCGGAAGATCGAGTTCCCGCTCCACGTCCGCGAGATCCGTCGCGCGAAGGAGCCGCTCACGTCGGTCGCGAAGGGCTGCCTCATCGCGGCCGCGATCTCCGAGAACTCCTGACCCGACCCGCCGACTGCTCCTTCTCCCCGGAGCCCCCGCGACCGTTTCCGGGTCGCGGGGGCTCCGGTTCGTTCTCGCGCGGACGCTCCGGTCGAGCGCCCCGCGCGGGTTTTCGCCCGGGCTTTCGAGGTGGGATCGTGGTAGGATTCGTCCGGTCTCGTCCTCCGGGCCGGGAGCGAATGCCCCATGCCCTGACGCCGGGCGGCCGCTACCCGATTCGGACGTCGCGCCTCAACGCGCCGCCCGACAGGTTCCATCGGAGGCCGAGGAAGGGCTCCATCTTCTTCTCAAGATCAAGAGAGGATCGGTTGGGGTTCAAGACTCCATACCGAATCCGCGCACTCGCATGGCAAACGTCGACAACCGCTGGCCGCACAACGTAGCTGGCAGCTACTTCGTGGACCGCGAGTGCATCGACTGCAATCTCTGCCGCGGAACGGCGCCCGAGAATTTCAAGCGCAACGACGACGGCATGCACTCCTTCGTCGGGAAGCAGCCCGAGACGCCCGAGGAGATCGCGCTCTGCGAGGAGGCCCGCGAACTCTGCCCCGTGAACGCGATCGGCTGCGAGGGCGCACCGGCGGCAGATCCCGGCCCGGGCGAGAACCGGCCCGAGGAGAATTCGACGCCCGCCTCCTGACCGCGAGCCCGCGGGCCCTCCGCCGCGTCGACTAGATTTGACGGCTGTCGAGAAAACGCGATGCCGTCGAATCGCCGATCGGCGCTGGTATTCGGCGCCGCCGCCGCGCGCGAGCCCCGTCCTCGACCTCTCTTAGCGCAAGGCCGACAGCCGCTTGTGCGGATCCCGCCACCGCGCCCCGCGCTCTCGACGCGTCCCCCTTCCCCAGGCCCCGGAGCGGTCCGTTTCCTGCTCTGAATGGACCGGGCCCGGACCGCCCGGAAGCCCTCGCGGCACATCGACTTGGTCGATCGCCGCCTCACTCGGGCGGACGGCTGGGGCGGGCTGCGGACCGCGATCGTGCTCTGGAACCGGATGTGCAATGGCAACGGCTGCGACTGTTGCTGTGTCTCGATCGGCGTCCCCAGTCTTGACCGGGTGGCGGTGTCATCGCCGTTGCCCCCTGAAAGGGTGGGACGCGTCGTCTGAGCGTCCCGACGTCAGAGGCATGGAGGTTGTTATGAAGAGTGAAGAGCCCGACAAGGTAGCCAAGGTCAAGGGGCTCTTGAAAAAGCTGGGTGAACTCGCCGAGATGTTGGACGACATTTCTCGGAAGATGAGGTTGGCCGCCGAGAAGCAGAAAGCGAATATCAGCAGCATCAAAAGGCCGACGAAGGAAACGGCGAGATTGCTCAGTCAGCTGCAGGAGCAGCTCTCCGCGATCGACCATACGCCCCTGAACGAGCTCCAGATCTCCAAGGCGAAGGAGCTGTCCAGGCGGTTGATCGAGAGTTGCTCGATGCCTCAGAAGGACCGCTCGCACAGGATGACGTTTCACGAGTACGTCGAGTTCTCGTCGCTGGACGAGTTCAAGAAGTTCCAGACTCTTCCGGCGATCACGAAGAGGGACCTCAAGGACTGCGATTGGGAGGAGTTGATGATCGCTCTTTTCGAGAAATGCCAGGACTGAGGTCCGTCGTCTCTTGACGGAATCACGGCCGCCGCGAGGCGGTCGCTGGACGCGAAAACCCGAGCCCCGGCCGGAGGAATCCGGTCGGGGCTCTTTTCGTTCCCTCGAAGACGTCCGGTCTCGTTCGTCGACTGGAGGGGGGACTTCGGCGGGATGGGACGATGCCCGGGGCGGCGGGGCGAGCGAGCGCGCCCCTTTCGCCCGTCCCTCGGCGCTCGAGCCCCGCAGCGCGAAGCCCAGGACCGCCACCGCGGCCGCCAGGAGCACGACGCACCCCGGCCCTCGGCCCCGGCGTGTCCGCCCTGTACCGGCCTTCGCTTCCTGTTCGAGGTTCTTGAGATCGGCGGCGATCTCTTCCATCGTCTGGTACCGCTCGTCGGCGCGCTTCCGCATCGATCTCGCGACGATCTCTCCGAGGCGGCGCGGCAGGTCGGGGCGCTCCTTCGCCAGGGGCGGCGGCTCCGCGTTGAGGACCTTGTCGAGCACCTCGCCGATCGACTCCCCTTCGAAGGCGGGCCGGCCCGCGGCCATCTCGTAGAGGAGGCTTCCGAACGAGAACACGTCCGTCCTCTCGTTCACGGACTCCCCGAGCGCCTGCTCGGGCGACATCGCCGAGGGTGTCCCGAGGATCTCGCCCGAGAGCGTCACGCTCGTGGTCGAGGAGGTCGACGTCCCCTCCCTCGCGCCGGACCTCTGGTGCAGGAGCTTCGCGAGCCCGAAGTCGAGGAGCTTCGGGTCCCCCGACGGCGTCACGATGACGTTCGACGGCTTGAGGTCGCGATGGACGACGCCGCGGCCGTGAGCGTACGCGAGCGCGCCCGCGAGGGGCGCCGCGAGGCTCAGGATCTCCTCGAGGGAGAGGCGCTTGTGGGCGAGGTGGCGGTCGAGCGTCTCGCCGTAGACGAACTCGAGCGCGATGTAGTCGCGGCCGTCCGCCTCGCCGACCTCGAGGAGCGCCGTGATGTTCGGATGGGTGAGCCCGGCGGCGGCCTCGGCCTCGCGCAGGAAGCGCCGCCGGCGCTCGGCGTCCGAGCGGAGCGACGCCGGCAGGAGTTTGATCGCCACTTCGCGTCCGGTCCGGCGGTCGCGGGCGAGGTGAACGTCTCCCATGCCGCCGGAGCCGATCTTCGTGACGATCGAATACGGACCGAGTCGTCCGCCCGGCTCGGTCGGCCGCCGTTCGCTCATGGAGTCCTCATGTCGAGACCCTTCGCGAAAAGATGAGAAGGAGACGAGGGCGCCGCCGGCGCGCGGAGCCGGGTGCGCCGCTGCCGAGGTCCCGCGCATTCTAATGCGAAATCGGCCGCTGCACGGCCGTTTCCCCGCGCGCGTCCCCGGCCCTCCCGGTCGAGGTACCATGAGCCTCGAGGAGGAGATCGTGACCGGACCATGTCTCGCCGCGCTCGTCGCCGCGCTCGCCCTTTTTCCGGCGACGCCGCCGCAAGAGGACGAAGGCTGGGTGACTCACCGGGTCGAGATCTCGCCCGCGCGGGCGATCGTGGCGCGGGGCTCGATGCACGCGGAGAAGGGCACCTCGTGGCTCGTCTTCCACGACGCGCGGACGGGGCTCGAGAGCCGGCGCATTCGCTTCGGCGGCCCGATCCGCGACTTGTCGTTCTCAGCCGACGGCGCGCTCCTCGCTGCGAGCCGGGACCGCGGCGGGGTCGCGCTCTTCGACACCCGGACCGGAAACGCGGTGAGGGAGCTCGGCGGTCACGAAGGATGGGTCTTTGCCGTCTCTCTCTCGCCCGACGGCCGCCTCGTCGCGTCGGCGGGAAAGGACAGGACGCTCCTCGTCCGGGACGCGGCGAGCGGCGAGGAGCGCCTCGGGAAAACGCTCGACCGATACGTGGGCCGGCTCGCCTTCCGGCCGGGGAGGCCGGAGCTCGTCGTCGCGCTCCACCACGGGGCGCTCGACCTCGTGATGCTCGAGGGACGGACCACGACGCTCGCCGAGGCGATTCCCGTGACGTCGGACATGGCGGTGTCGGCGGACGGGCGATGGCTCGCGACGCTGCACTCGAGCGGAGAGCTCCGTCTCTTCGACCTCGATTCCGTCGCGGGGAACGCGGAGAAGTGGAGGGTGAAGGCGCACGAAGAAAAGGGGCTCGCGGTGGCGTTCTCGCGGAGCGGCGAGCTCGTCGCGGCGTCCGGCGGGGACCGCGCGCTCCGCGTGTTCTCTCGCGAGAACGGCGCGCGGGCCTTCGAGCGGAAGTCGAGGCGGCCTCTTCTCGCGCTCGGCGACGATGGGAACACGATCGTCGGCGCGGACTACGACGGCGGCGTCGAGCGGTTCGCCTGGCCGGAGCGCTAGCCCGCATCGTTCGCGAAGAAGAGCCGTTCTGGTCGGGTCTCGGCCCCGATCTCGTCGTCGAGCCTCCTCGTCGACTGCTCGGCCGGCTTCGCCGGCTCTCCCCGGTTTCGCCGCCGATGCCTTGACCAGAAGAACGCTCCGGCTCTCGTCGAATCCTCCGTTTCGCCTTCGCGGTGCGATCCGCCGTCGATCCGTGCGATTCTGCCGCCGGCATCATGAATCGTGCGGGCTTGTGAGAGGCGGCGCGAGGAAGGAAAAGAAGATCGAGCACCGCCTCGGCGAGGCGCCGGGCCGGGCGGCCGTCGCGGCCGAAGCCCACTCGCCCGGTCATCGAGACGCTCACTCTTGAGCCCGGCCCGAGTCGAGTCGCGCGAATGCCCGCCGGAATCTTCGTAGCAGTCTGGAGGGGCCGCGGGATAATCCCGAGCTGAATCCAGAGGTCCCCGGAGTGCTCGAAGGGAGCGGACTCCGGCATGGACCGCAACCGATGGAGGATGTCGACATGAGATGCGCCGTCGTCTTCTTCTCTCTATGCGCGGGACTCTTCTTCGCCGGGAGCGCCAGCGCGGACGTCTTGTTCCGCGCCTCACTCACCGGGGCGCAGGAGACTCCGCCGGTCATGACCGCCGCCACGGGCGACGCGACCCTCGTCTTCGACGAACAGACGCGCACGCTCGCGTGCCTTGTCACTACGACGGGCCTCGTCGGGACCGCGGCGCACATCCACGCCGCCCCCGCCGGCGTCCCCGGCGGGATCGTATTCCCGCTCTCCGGCGGCCCGACGACGTGGACCGGGACGTTTTCGCTGACGCCCGCGGAGACCTACAGGCTCTTCACCGAGTTTTACTACGTGAACGTTCACACCATGGCGAACGTGAACGGCGAGATCCGCGGCCAGATCGTCCCCGCCGTGACCCAGTTCTTCGCGGTCCTCGACGGCGATCAGGAGACCCCGCCCGTCATGACCGCGGCGATCGGCACCGCGTCGGTCACGCTCCACCGGCCCGAGAACAGGGTCGACTACGTCGTCGTGTCGTCCGGGCTGACGGCGACCGATGCGCACATCCACAAGGCGCCCCGCGGAACTCCCGGCGGCGTCATCGTGCCGCTCGCGGGCGGCCCGAACTTCTACCAGGGCTCGGCGTTCCTGACAGAGGTCGACATGCGGGCGCTCCTCGACCACGGAACGTACGTCAATTTGCACACGGCGGCGCACTTGAACGGGGAGATCCGCGGGCAGCTCGTCTCGACCGAGGCGATCTCGAGGCGGGCGGGCAACGTCGACACGGGCCCGCTCGGCTCCGGCCCGGCCGACGTCATCACCGTGGACGGCAGCGCCGGCGACCCGATCTTCCGCGAGGTGTCGATGTCGGCCGGGATGGCGACGCTCGGCATTGCCCAGGCGCCGGCGGGCGGGGCGTCCATTTACGCGGTCTGGATCTTCGACGGCGAAGCGACCGGCGAGGATCTGACGCCCGCCATCATCGACAACGGGATGGGCGGGTCGCAGTTCCTCGGCATCGCGACGCAGGACCTGCCGTCGAACCACACCGTCCTGCCCGGGGCGGCGATGTGCCCCGCGGCGTTCCCGCAAGGCTTCGTCTCGAAGGCGCTGGGTAGCGCCATCGCGGCCGCGCGAGTTTGCCTGCACGTCGCGCCCGCCGACCCGGCGGCGCCGGCGTCGATCATGGTGAACTTCCCGGCCGGCGTCTACACGGTCACCGGAATCGAGTTCGATCCGAACGCCCCGGCCACCGGGCCGCGCAAGGTGAGCCTCACCAATTCCGTCGTCGTACGGGTCGCGCCGTAGCCGGAAGATCCGGATACGCTCGGGGGCCGGCGCGGCGTCGGCGCCGGCCGGCCCCCGGCTCCCGCCGAGCGGACCGGAACCGGAGGACCCGGGCTTGGACTTCAAGAAGTGGGAGGAGGTGTGCCGTCCGAGCGAGGCGCACGAGTTCTACCGGTCGATGATCGGTCGTTGGACGGTCGCGATGCGGGTGTTCACCGAGGGCCCGAAGAACCCGCCGACCGAAACGAAGGGGCTCGCCGAGTGCGCTTGGCTCGACGAGGGGCGCTGGCTCAGGATCGAGACGACCGGCACGCTGATGGGGAAGCCGCTCTACACCGTCTCCATCCACGGCTTCGACAACTACAAGAAGAAGCACGTCGCGGTGAGCGTCGACAGCCAATCGACGATGATGCTCTACCGCGAGGGCATGCTCGACCGCTCGGGCAAGAACCTCGTGCTCTTCGGTCCGATGGACGAGCCGCTCACTGGCGAGCACGACAAGCCGGTCCAGTACGTGACGCGCCTCCTCGACGCGGACCACATGGCGTTCGAGATCCACGATCTCTCGATCGGCGAGGCCGACACGAAGGTGATCGAGATCCTATTCACCCGCGCCCGATAGGAAACGGTACCAGGTACCGTTTAGGAAACGGTACCTGGTACCGTTTCCCGAGGAGGGAGCCGTGGCCGGATGGAAGCTCGTCGCCGATTTCGACGCGCACGGAAAGCACGCGCAGGCCGTCGCGTTCTCCCGCGACGGAAAGCTCCTCGTCTCCGTGGGCCAGGACGCGCGCGTCCGGCTCTTCGCGGCGGGCGACTTCTCCCCGGCCGGAGCGTTCGAGGGCCACACGAAGAGCGCGAACACGATCTCCTTCTCGCCCGACGGGAAGCGCCTTGCGACCGGCTCGACCGACTTGACCGTCCGCGTCTGGTCCTTCCCCGGCGGGAAGCCGCTCGGAGTCCTGAGGGGCCGCCTCTCGGCCGCCTTCTCGCCCGACGGCCGCTTTCTCGCCGCCGTTTCCGCGAAGCCGCTCGTCGCACTCTTCGACGCGACGTCGCTCGAGGAGAAGGGGGATCTGCCGAAGCTCGACACGCGCCTCCTCGCGCTCGCCTTCTCGCCCGACGGCGCCGTGCTGCTCGCCGGCGGCACGGGCCCGATCCACCGCGTCCGAGTGCCGGGCGGAGAGAAGCTCGAGCCGCTGAAGGGCCACGCCGTCGTCGTCGCGGCGATGAAGCTGTCGCCGGACGGGAAACTCCTCGCGTCGTCGGGCGGCGACGGCCGGGTGCGCCTCTGGTCGACGAAGGACTGGACGGAAGTCCGCCAGATGCCGGCCGCCGGCATGGGCGTCCTCCAGCTTGCGTTCTCGGGCGACGGGAAGTCGCTCGCGCTCTCGGTCGACCGTCTGATCCAGGTCTTCGACGTCGCGAGCGGGACGGAGGCCGCGCGGATCGACGTGCCGCTGAAGGGCGTCTACGGCGTCGCGCTCTCGCCCGACGGGAAGCGCCTCGCGAACGCCGCCGCGGACGGGCACGTGCGCGTCTGGGAGAGGGGATGATCGAGCCGATCAGTGGCCTCGCTTCCGATCTCGGCGCGGCGGTCGCCGAGCCCACGGATGCGGACCCCGCGATTCCGCCCGTCGTCCTCGTTCACGGCATCCACGACAACCTGCGGCGATTCCTCCACCCGCTCGACGGCCTCTCCGACCGTGATTTCGCTATCCCGGCGTTCGATCCCGACGTGCCCCCGCGCCCCGTCTCCCCGCGCGAGGCGCGGAAAGTGAGGCTTCTCGAGGCGCTCCACGACCGCGGCCTCCGGGCGCTCGCGTACAGCTACCAGCGCCCGGGCCTCCGCTCGAGCGCGATCCTCCCGCTCGACGACGCCGTCCGGGGGCTCGACTCGATGATCGAGCGCGCGCGGAGCCGATTCGACTCGGACGACGTGACGATCGCGGGCCACAGCCGCGGCGGACTCGTTGCTCGGGCGTGTCTCGCGCGGCCGGGCGTGGCGCGAAAGGTCGCGAAGCTCGTGACGCTCGCGACCCCGCACGAGGGGAGCGCAGTCGCGACGCTCGGCGAGGAGGCGATCGCGCGCGGGCTCGCGATGGCGGAAAGGGCCGCGAGTGCCGTCCGCCTCGACTTCGTCGCCGCGATCGCGACGCTCTTCCGCTCTTACCGCGCGCTCGCTCCCCGGGGCGAGGAGATCGAGCGACTCCGCGCGGAGGGTTTCCCGATTCTTCGCGCGGGGATCGCCGCCGCGGCGGGCGACGTGAGCGCTTTCGTCCGGTACGCGCTGCCGTTCGGCTCCGGCGCGTTCCCCGGCGATCTCGCGGCGCGGTTCCCGGCGCTCTCCGTTCCCGAGTTCCGTGACGGCGAGGGCGACATGCTCGTCTCGGTCGCGAGCGCCCTCGCCGTGCCGGAGGGATCCAGGACGCGGGTCTTCGGCGCGAACCACCTGACGCTTTGCCACCGGACGGAGCCGATCGAGTTCGTCGCCGAGGAGGCGCGCGCGGCGCGAGCGGTCTGACGCGAAGGGGAGGATCAGCCGGACTTCGGCCGGTCGAGACGACCTCGAAACAGTGCACGGCGCTCGCATCCTCGAGCGTCGTCGCCTCCACGCGCCCGGGCACGCTCTTCCGCAAGTCCAGCTCGAGGGCGGCCGCCCGCGACAGCCGGTCGAGGCCGGGATCGGTCTCGAACAGCGCCGCGAAGTCCCAGTCGGACTCGGCCACGGCACCGCCCTTCGCGCGCGAACCGAATAGACAGTGCAGCTTCAGCGCGTGCGCGCGGCCGATCTGGGCGAACCGATCCGGCTCGAGCTCCATGCGCAGAGATTATTGGGCGCCGCCGTGCGCGTAGAGCCGCCAGCGCGCGCCCTCCGCGTCACGCCGCCTTCAACAGATCACGAATCTCCTCGAGGAGCACCTCCTGGCGCGGGGTGGGGGCGGGCTTCGCCGGCGCCGGCTCGGGCTTCTTCCGCGCCGCGTTCATCGCCTTGACGAGCAGGAAGACCGCGAAGGCGACGATGACGAAGTTGATGCCCGCGTTGATGAACTTGCCGTAGCCGATGTCGACGGCCGGCCTCACGATCTTCTCGCCCTCCATCACGGCGCTCTTCACGGGGAGCTTCAATTCCGCGAAGTCGACGCCCTTCGTGATCGCGCCGATCGGCGGCATGACGACGTCGTTCACGAGCGAATTCACGATCTGGCCGAAGGCGCCGCCGATGATGATGCCGACGGCGAGGTCGACGACGTTGCCGCGCATCGCGAACTCCCTGAACTCCTTGAGCATGGGCATGGGACCGGGATCCTTTCGTGGCGCGAGCGTTTTTTCCTCGCGCGAGCCGAGATTGGATCAGACGGCCGCCGCCTCCGCCCGGTCGCCGGCGGCGCGCGTCGCTTGACCGTTGGGGGACAGCGTCTTACTGTCAGGACCTTCGATCGCTGACCGCGCGTCCCGTCCGGCGAACGACACCGACCACCGCATGAGCCGATACCGCGACGTCGATCCGAAGCCCGATTTCCCGGCCGTCGAGCGCCGGATTCTCGAGAAATGGCGCGAGACCCGCGCGTTCGAGAAGCGCGTCGAGATGAACCGCGGCCGCGAGCCGTTCCGGTTCATGGACGGGCCGATCACGGCGAACAACCCGATGGGCGTGCACCACGCGTGGGGCCGGACCTACAAGGACATCTTCCAGCGCCACCGGGCGATGCTCGGCTACGACCAGCGCTACCAGAACGGCTTCGACTGCCAGGGGCTCTGGGTCGAGGTCGAGGTGGAGAAGGACCTCGGCCTCAACAGCAAGCGCGACATCCTGCAGTTCGGGCTCGACAAGTTCGCCGAGGCCTGCCGGGAGCGCATCATCGAGTACTCGGCGATCCAGACCGAGCAGAGCCGCCGCCTCGGCCAGTGGATGCACTGGGACGACAGCTACTACACGTACACCGACGCGAACATCGAGGCGATCTGGCACTTTCTCGCGACCTGCGAGAAGAAAGGCTGGCTTTACAAAGGCCATCGCTCGATGCCGTGGTGCGTCCGGTGCGGGACCTCGCTCAGCCAGCACGAGCTGATCGACTCCTACAAGGAGATGACGCACACGTCGGTCTTCGTGAAGTTCCCGCTCGACGGCCGCGAGAACGAGAGCTTCCTCGTCTGGACGACGACGCCGTGGACGCTCCTCGCGAACGTGGCGGTGGCGATCCACCCCGAGCTCACGTACGCGAAGGTGCGGCTCGAGCCCTCGGGCGAGATCGTCTACCTGTCGAAGGGGACGCTGCACGTCGTCCAGGGAAAGAAGGAAGTCCTGGCCGATGTGCCGGGCGAGACGCTGATCGGCCTCCGCTACCGGACGCCGTTCCACGATCTTCCCGCCCAGAAGGGGGTCGAGCACGTCTCGATCCCGTGGGACGCCGTGGGCGAGACCGAAGGAACGGGCATCGTCCACATCGCTCCGGGCTGCGGCGCGGAGGACTTCGAGCTGGGGAAGCGAGACGGCCTCGCCCTCATCGCGCCGATCGACGAGGAGGGGCGCTATCTCGACGGCTTCGGCGCCTACACGGGCCGCGCCATCGGGACGCTCGCGGAGGAGATCGCGGCCGACCTCAAGGCGCGCGGCGCGCTCCTCCGGAAGGAGAAGTACGCGCACCGTTACCCGTGCTGCTGGCGCTGCAAGGAGGAGCTCGCGTTCCGGATCGTCGACGAGTGGTTCATAGCGTGCGGCGAGATTCGCGCGTCGATGATCCGAGAGGCGCGCAAGGTCAACTGGATGCCGGACTACATGCTGAAGCGCATGGAGGACTGGCTCAACAACATGGGCGACTGGTGCATTTCCCGGAAGCGCTTCTGGGGGCTGCCGCTGCCGATCTACGTCGACGAGGACGGGAACCGCACCGTCGTCGGCAGCCGCGCCGAGCTGAATCGGCTCGCCGTCAAGGGCGACGTCGACGGGCTCAAAGAGCTCCACCGCCCGTGGATCGACCAGATCGAGATCCGCTCTCCGAAGTCGGGCAAGGTCGCGAAGCGCGTCCTCGAGGTGGGCGACTGCTGGCTCGACGCCGGGATAGTGCCTTTCTCGACGCTCCGCTACTTCGACGACCGGGCCCACTGGCAGAAGTGGTTCCCGAGCGACTTCATCTGCGAGATGCGCGAGCAGATCCGGCTCTGGTTCTACGCGCAGCTCTTCATGTCGGTCACGCTCGAGGACCGGACGCCGTACCGGAGCGTCCTCGTCTACGAGAAGGTGCAGGACGAGAGCGGGCGCGACATGCACAAGAGCCTCGGCAACGCCATCTGGTTCGACGACGCGGTCGAGAAGATGGGCGCCGACGTCATGCGGTGGATGTACGCGGGGCAGAACGTCCAGACGAACCTCCGCTTCGGCTACGGGCCCGCGGACGACGCGCGCGCGAAGCTCTTGACGCTCTGGAACGTCTACTCGTTCTTCGTGCTCTACGCCAACGCCGACCAGGCGGACGTCGCGGGGAAGGACCTCTCGAAGCTCTCGCTCTCGACGCTCGACCGCTGGATCCTCGCGCGCCTCGACGCGCTCGTCGCGGTCGCGAACGACGCGCTCCTCCGCTACGACGCGGCCGCTCTCGTGAAGGAGGCCGAGGCGTTCTTCGACGACCTCTCGAACTGGTACGTGCGCCGCTCGCGCCGGCGGTTCTGGCGCGAGGAGAAGGACGCCGACAAGGACGCGGCGTACGCGACGCTCTTCCACGTTCTCTTGACGACGCTCCGCGCGCTCGCCCCCGTGATCCCGTTCTTCACCGAGGAGGTCTACGCGAACCTCCGCTCGGCCCTGGGGCCAGAGGCGCCCGAGTCGATCCACCTCTTCGACTACCCGAAGCCCGATCCCGCGTGGAAAAACGTGGCGCTCCTCGAGGAGACCGCGAGCGTCCTCCGCGTCGTGAACCTCGGCCACTCGGCCCGGAACGCCGCGAACATCAAGGTGCGCCAGCCTGTCGCGAAGGTGATCGTGAAGGCGCGCGACGCCGCCGACCGAGCGGCGGTCGAGAAGAACCACGAGACGATCCTCGAGGAATTGAACGCGAAGCGGCTCGAGTTCGTCGAGGACGCCTCGAAGCTCGTCGAGATCGCGGTGAAGCCCAACTTGAAGACGCTCGGGCCGCGGCACGGGAAGCTCCTGGGCGAGATCCGGAAGGCGCTCGCGGCGCTCGAGCCCGTCGCGACGGCCGCGCTCGTCCGCGAGGGGAAGAGCCTCGAGATCGCCGTCGCCGGCGAGCCGATCGAGCTCGGGCCCGAGGACGTCCTCGTCGACGAGAAGCGCCGCGAGGGACTCGCGTGCGGCGCGGAGCGCGGCACGGTGGTCGCGATCGACACGACGCTCACCGACGATCTCCTCGACGAGGGTCTCGCGCGCGACTTCGTGCGCAACGTGCAGAATCTCCGGAAGGAGGCGGGCTACAAGATCGACGACCGGATCGCGATCGCCTACTCCATCGCGGACGGCCGGCTCGGAGCCGCCCTGACGCGATTCCGCGACTACGTGATGCGCGAGACGCTGGCGGTCGCGCTCACCGCCGAGGGAACGGGCGGCGACGACATCGCGCGCGAGTGCGAGCTGGGAGACGCGAAATGCACGATCGCGCTGAAGCGGGCGAAACGGCCCTAGCCGAGCTGCGGAAGCTCTACGCGGATCTCGACGAGGAGGTCCTCGCGACCGGAGCAGTCTGCCGCCTCTCAGGCGCGTGCTGCAACTTCCCGGAGTACGGTCACACGCTCTACGCGACCGGCCTCGAGGCGGACTACATCCTCCGAGGCGTTCCGCCGGGAGAATTCCGCTCCGCGGACGAGGATCTTTGCCCGTTCTGGGTCGACCGGAGGTGCTCGATCCGCGAGCACCGCGCGCTCGGCTGCCGGTCCTACTTTTGCGACCGCAGCACGACCGACAGTCTCCAGGCGATCCACGAGAAGTACCTCGCCCGGATCCGCGACATCGAGCGGCGGCACGGGATCGCGCCGCGCTATGCGCCGCTCATCCGGCTGATTCGGAAGGAGCCGTGACAGCGATGTACCGAAGCCTCCTCGTCCCCGTCGATTTCTCGTCGCCCTCGCGCCGCGCTCTCGACGTCGCGACGCACCTCGTCGACCGGGCCACGGGCCGCATCCAGGTCTTGACCGTCCTCGACCGGAACCTCCTGCGCGGGCCGCACGCGGCGCAGCTCATCGGCGAGGCGCAGGAGTCGCTCGAAAGACGGGTGTCGGCCCTCGCCGATCTCTATCCGAAGCTTGCGGGGCGGATCAAGAGTCGCGTGGACGTCGGCGTCCCGTGGCACGCGATCGTCCGCGCGTCGGAGAAGGGGCACGACGCGGTCGTGATGGGCACGACGGCGCGGAAGGGGCTCGACCGCCTGATGCTGGGCTCGGTCGCCGAGCGCGTGGCGCGGCTCTGCCGCATGCCGGTCGTCGTCACGCCGCCGAAGAGGAAGGCGGGGCCGATCGAGTCGATCCTCCTCGCCACCGACTTCTCGAAGTCCGCCGGGCCCGCCGCCGCGAAGGCGGTCGAGACGGCCCGCTCGCTCGGCGCGACGCTCACGGTTCTCTCCGTCGTGCCCGACATCGTGGCCGGCGGAGAGATCGAGCTCTCGCTCACGCTCTACCGGAAGCAGCTCGCGACGATCAAGCGCGACCTCCACGCGCGTCTCAAGCGCTTCGCCGCGAAGCACGCGAAGGACGTCCCGCGGATCCGGACGCTCGCGCGGGTCGGCTCGGCCGCGGACACGATCGTGAAGGAGGCGGCCGCTTTGGGAAGCGACCTCGTCGTCGTCGGGACGCACGGCGAGTCGGGCTTCTTCGCCGCGATCCTGGGGAGCGTCGCGCGCTCGGTGCTGCGGAAAGCGCCGTGCCCGGTGATGGTCGTAAAGCCCGTGGACTTCAATTAGCAAACGGCCGAAACGGTACCAGGTACCGTTTCCGGCTCGATCCCGGATTGGGTGCGTCGCGAGGAGAGGCGAGCGCGACTCATTCTTGGCGCCGTGGTCTCTCCGCAGGCCCGAGGAGCATGAGTCGTATCGTGAGGTATAATGACTCACGAGGTGATTCGTGCCGAAACCCGTGACTCATCTCTCCATCCGAGGCATCGATCCTCGTGTATCCGCTGAACTCCGCCGCATTGCGGCGGAGGAGGGGATCTCCCTCAACAAGGCGGCGCTGAAGCTTCTCGCGAAGGGCGCGGGCATCACGCCCGAGAAGCGGCCGGCCCGGACGATCGGGCACGACCTCGATCATCTGGCGGGCAAGTGGACGGAGGCGGAGGCCCGAGCGTTCCTCGAGTCCATCCGAACCTGCGAGGAGATCGACGAAGAGCACTGGAAATGAGGCGACTTCTCGACACAAGCGCCTACGTTGGGTTTCGCAAGGGGGACCCGGCCACGATGCGACTCGTGGCCGAGACCGAGTCGATCGACTTTTCGATCATCGTCATCGGCGAGTTGTTCTTCGGATTTCGGCTCGGCTCGCGGGCGACGGAGAATATCGACGATCTCGATCGCTTTCTCGATCATCCGCGAGTCGCGGTGGCGGACGTGACGCGCGTGACGGCCGATCGATTCGGCCGGATCTCCGCGGCTCTGCGGCAGGCGGGGACGCCGATCCCCACGAACGACGTATGGATCGCGGCGCAAGCGATGGAGCTCGGATCCGAGCTGGTGACGTTCGACAATCACTTCGAGCGCGTGCCCGGGCTCGTCGTGACCGTGCCGGGAGGTTAGTCCTTCCGCCACCACCGCCGCTTCCACGCGCTCCAGCGCGACGCGATCTCCGGCCGATCGAGCAGCCGAGCGAGTTCGGCGATGCGTGGCTCGAGGTAGCCGAGATCGAGTTCGGCGGAGCGCAGGCGGCAAATCCCCTCGACGTCCTCGAGATCGCGCGGCCGGTCGGAGACGATCTTGTGGAGAATGAGGTCCTCCGCCGTGCAAACGGGGACTTCGACGGCGGCGATCCTGCGGCGGAGCGCCCGGCGGATCGCCTCCTCCTCGAACGGCAGCACTCCGAACACGAGGTCGATCCGCACGCCGCCGCGTCCGCGGAGCGGCAGCACTCTCGTCGACTCGATGAAGGACTTCGGATCGGCGACGAGAAGCGCGAACTCCTTTTGCAGCGCGGCGACGACGCCGGGAATCTCGCCTTCCTCGACCCAGACCGTGGCGTCGATGTCCACCGTCGAGCGAGGCTCGCCCCAGACCGCGGCGGCGAGGCCGCCGATGATCATGTGAGGGACGCCGAGCCGGCCGAGAGTCTCGGTCAAATGAGCGAGCGCGCTCTCCTGCGCCGTCATGCGGGGGCCTCGCGGCCGAGGACCGAGAGCGCCCGGTGCATCTTCTGGATGCCCGAAGTGTCGATCGGCCGCTCGCGCGACTCGGGCGGGAGGACGTCGTAGAGGAAGCCGATCGCGGCGATCGCTTCCGCCGGCCCGAGGCGCATCGGATTCCGCTCCTCCCACTCATTGAATGTGCGGAGAGCCGAGAGGTGGCGGCGCACGGCGTCGGGGTCGAGGGACGGGTAGATGCGGGACATCGAGCCTCTTCCGGGCGCGTTGCGCCTCGGGCCCAGTTTAACGCCCGAGGCCCGGCGCGCGGGCTATGCTCTCGTCGTTCCGACCTCGGACCAGGAGACGATCATGACGCGACTCGCCGGCGTGGAAGGGCGCGATGCGGGGCTCCTGACGCGGATCCTGTATTTCTTCGTGCGCCGCAGGATGCGCCAGCTCACCGGCCGCGCGGCGGTGCCGATGCCGATCCGCGTGCACGCGCACCATCCGCGCCTCCTGCGCGCGCTCGGGCAGATGGAGATGGGCCAGGACGCCGCGCGCTCGGTGCCGGCGGCGCTGAAGCTCCTCGCGGGCGTGAAGGCCGCGCGGCTCGTCGGGTGCCCTTACTGAATCGACATCGGGTCTGCCGTGGGCAGACGCGCGGGGATCGAGGTGGAGAAGCTCGCGGCTCTCTCGGCGTTCGAGAAGAGTCCCGCGTTCGACGACGTCGAGAAGGACGTCCTGCGTCTCGCCGAGGCGATGACGCGGACGCCGGTCGAGGTGCCGGCGGCCCTCTTCGACCGGCTCCGCGCCCGCTTCGAGCCGCGACAACTCGTCGAACTCTGCTCGGCGATCGCGTGGGAGAATTACCGGGCACGCTTCGACCACGCCTTCGGCATCGAGTCGGAGGGGTACGAGGAGGCCTGATCGACGTTCGGTCCGGAGAGGCGTCCAGCTCATGACCCGTGCGTCCCTTGGCATCGCGATACTCGTGGTCGCCACCGCCGCGGCGACAATCGCGTGGATCGCGATTCGCGTTTTCCGGAGCGACGGCGGCGTCGCCCGCGTCGAATCCGCGAGCCTCTCCCGCGGTGCCGCCTCATCGGAGGCCGCGGCTTCCGGCTCAAGGTCATTCCGCGAACCGGCTCCGCGACCCTCCGAGCCCGCCTCCGATCCCGCGCGGGCGGCCGTGCCCGTGGTCGCACTGGGAAGAGCGGAGGTCGACTTCATCGCCGAAGGCACGCGCGAGCCGATCGCGGGCCTCGTGGTCGTATTCGAGCGCGAGCCGGTCGGTCCCGGCTCGCCGGCGCACCGAGCGACGACGGATTCCTCCGGGCGAATCGCGCTCCTCGATCTCCCGGTCGGGCGCTGGCGCGCGCGCGCTGACGACGATTTCCTGTTCCTCCACCCGGAGAGGTCGTGGGTGGACGTCGCGCCGACTCCGGATGCGTATCCGGCGTCGGTGACGGTCGTGCGCGGCGCGCGTGTCTCGGGACGCGTCACGGAAGCGAGCGGCGCGCCCGTGGCGAGCGCTCGGGTGCGTCTGGCGATCGATCGCGAGTGGGACTCGAGCGAAGCGAGCGAAGACGGGAAGGCCGCGTTCCACGAGCGCTTCGAAGTCGGTGGGCTCGCGGCGGAGACGGACGCCGACGGGAGCTTCTCGATCCGCGGAGTGCCGGCGGACGGGAGGTACGCGGTCGTCGCGCTCGGTTCGGGCTTCGCTCCGGCGGCGCTTCGAGGTGTCACCGTTGCGGCGGGCGAGACTCTCGACGCCCCGCCGATCGTCCTCGGCGCGGACGCGACGCTCCGGGTCGCCGTGACCGCCGGCGGACGGCCGTTCGAGGGCGCCGCGGTGTTCGTCGGGCGAATGCGGGCCGACGATCTGTCCGAGGCGATCGGCGAGACGCTCGGCACGCCAGCGGCGACGAGCGGAATAGACGGCGTCGCGATCGTGACGAAGCTCTGCGACGGCAGCCTCTCGGTCACCGTCTTGGGTGGCGACCGCGCGCCGTTCGTCGCCCCGGTCGACGTCGTAGACGGCACGGTTTCGACTCTCGACGCCGCTCTCGAGCCGGGGCGCACGATCGCCGGCGTGGTCGTCGACGGATCGGGCCGGCCGGTGCTCGGCGCCTCGGTCGAGGCGTTCCGTGGGCGGATCCCGTCCACCGTGACGACCGGCGCCGACGGTCGATTCGTCGCGACCGGACTCCCTCCCGAAAAGACGCGCATTCGCGTCTCGGCTCCCGGCTTCGTGCTCCTCCGTTGCGACGTCGACGCCGCTTCTCCCGAAGAAGCGCGATTCGTCCTCCGCCGGGAGGCCGGCGTCGCGGGGCGCGTCGTCGATCGGGACGGGAATCCCGTCGTTGCCTTCCGGATCGTCGCGTGGAGTCCGGACGCCGAGAACGGGCGCACTCGAGCGACGACGATCGAGGACTCGGATGGGCGCTTCCGCCTCGAGGGGCTCGGACCGGGGACCTACCGACTCCGCGCAGTGCCGTGCATGCGCGGGCTCGTCGAGGGCGAGAGCGACGCCGTCGTGGTTCCGGAGGGCGGAACCGTCGAGGACGTTCGCATCGCGCTCGAGACCGCCGTCCGAGTGCGCGCCCGTGTCGTCGACTCGGCGTCCGGCGAGCCCATCGCGGGCGTCCAGGTCGCGTGGACGCCGGCGCAGGTCGCTGCGGCGGACTGGCGGTACCTCGGACACGGCGCGACCCGATCGGGGGCGGACGGCCTCGTGGACTGCGACGTCCCGGAATCGACCTCCGCGCTCCGCTTCGAGGCTCGCGACGGGCGCGTCGCGGTCGTGGATCCGGCGCCGCTGCCGGGATCAGACGGGGCCGCGGAGATCGAGGTCGTGATGCGCCGCGACGGCGTCGTCACCGGAATCGTGAGCGCAGCGCCGGGCGAGCCGGTGCCCTCGGCCGAGATCGCCGTCCTCTCGGACGGCGGCACCCGGATCACAACGGCCGCGGACGGCTCGGGACGGTACGAGATCCCGGGAATCCCGCCGGGGACGTACGGCGTCGCGCGCGTGCGAGAGCACTCCGGCGAGGTCTTCGAACTCGTCCTCGTGACTCTCGCGGCCGACGAGATCGTGCGCGTGGACTTCGGCCCCGGCGCGCGTTCCGGCGCGCGCGTCTTCGGCATTGTGAGTGCCGGCGATGGCGCGGTGGACTTCGCGGAAGTGGCGCTCGCTCGCGACGACTGGCCGTGCGGTCTCGTGGTGGCGGCGGACGAGTCCGGCGCATTCGAGTTCCCGTGCGTCGCGGCCGGAGCCTGGCGGATCACGGCCAGAAGCTTCGCGTCAGACGTCTCGCGCGAGATCGAGATCGCGGGTGACTCGCCCGTCCGCGTCGATTTCCGGCTTCCGGCCAATCGGCTCGACGTGGTCGTGCTCGACGCGGGCACAGAAAGGCCGGTCGAGGGAATCGGTGTCGAGATCGACGTCGTCGGCGGACTCGGCGGGGCCGGGTCTTGGACCGACGAAGAGGGCCGCGCCGGCTTCGAGAGCATCGCCGCCGGACGCGCGGTCGTCCGCGTCGGCGGGTGGGCCTGGTTCCAGCCGGAACGCGATCGACCGGCGTACGCTCCGCAAGAGCGCGAGGTCGAGATCCCGGAAGGCGGCGTCGCCGCGATCGAGGTGCGTCTGGCGCCCGGCGTGACGGTCGAAGGACGCGTCACGGGACCCGAGGGCGTCCCCTCGCGCGGCGTGCGGGTCACCCTGGAGGCGAACGCGCGCGCGACCGTCTTCTCGGAAGACGAGCATCGACTGTCGGCGGACGGCCGCTACCGCCTGGAGGCAGTAGCGCCCGGGACGTACGTCGCGATCGTGCGAGCGCGCGACGGCCCCACGCTCGTCGTTCCCGACTTTCGAGTCGACGCACCGGGGCCGGTCACGGCGGACTTCCGGATCCCGCTCGCCGGCGAGCTGATCGCGAAGGTCGTCCACGAGAGCGGGGAGCCGGTATCGCGCGTCGCGGTGACCTGCCACGCCATTCTCCCGTCCGGCGACGCGATCAAGATCGAGGTTGATTTCAGCGACGGGAACGGGAGCACGCCGGTCTTCCACCTGATCCCCGGCCGCTACGCTTTCGAGGCGGAGCGTTCCGGAACGCGAGAGTTCGTCACGGTGGAAGCGGGAGTTCGTTCGGAAATCACGATGACGATCCGGTGAGAAGCCGGGATCGGATGAGCGGCACGTGGCCCTACGGCGGCTGACAGCCGCGCGCCGGCGGTGGAGAACGATCAGGCCGTTCGATTGGAGGTTCGGAAGCTCATGCGAGGTCGCATCGCGATGGTCCTCGCCTTCGCCGGGGCCGCTGTCGTCGTCGGCGCGGTCTTCTTCGTCGGAAACGGTACCAGGTACCGTTTCCCGGACGATCGGCGCGACTCGACGCGGCCTTCGGCGGAGGCGTCCGCCGAATCGCGCGAGGACGCGGCGCCGGCGAGCGACGTCGAAGCCGCCGCGCCGGCGGAGACGGCCGCGCCCGCAGCGCCGGTTCCCGACTACGACTCGTTCCCGCGCGGCCGCGCGACCGTGCGCTTGGTCGAGAGCGGCTCGCGCGCGCCGATGGCGGGCGTCGCGATCGTCTTCGACCGCGAGCCGGTCGGACCCGGATCGCCGAGCGAGCGCGCGACGTCGGACTCGGCCGGCGAGATCGCGCTCGAGGACCTTCCGGTCGGCCGCTGGCACGCGCGCGCGGACGACGATTTCCTCCTCCTTCACCCGCAGCGGACGTTCGCCGACGTCGTCCCCGGCGGCGATCCGTGGCCGACCACGATGACGGTCGTCCGCGGCGCGCTCGTGACGGGAGCCGTCGTCGACCGCCGCGGCGGACCCGTGGGCGGCGTCGCGGTGTCGCTCGCGATCGACATGCCGGCCATGGCGCGGACGTCTTCGGCCGAGGGCTACTCGATCGCGAGCCATCACACGTTCGACAAGTCTCGCCTCGCGGCGACGACCGGCGCGGACGGCCGATTCGCGATCCGCGCCGTCCCTCCGGGAACGATTTTCGTCGTCTTCGCGACGCATCCGCGCTTCGCGCCGTTCTCGCTCGAAGGCTTCGAACCGCGCGCCGGCGAGATCGCCGCGGTCCCGCCGATCGTCCTCGGCGAAGGCGGGACCATCCGCGTCATCGCGAGCGCGGAGGGCGAGCCGGTCGAAGGCGCCCGCGTCTACGTGAACGGCGGCGGCGCCCGTCGGCCGAACGACGAGCCGGGCGCGGCCGCGGCCGCGACGGGACCGGACGGCGCCGTGAGCGTCCCCCTCCTTCGCGCGGGGACGTACGAAGTCTCCGTCGTCGCGGATGGGTTCGCGCCGTTCGTGCGGCGCGACCTCGAGGTGGCCGACGAGCGGACGGAGGAAATCGCGGCGGCGCTGGTCGAGGGGCTCGCGCTCGCGGGCGTCGTAGTCGACGCGAAGAACGCCCCCGTGCCGGGCGCCGCCGTCGAGGCGCGGCTCCCTCTCAATTGGCGAAAGGTGACGGCGGACGCGGCGGGCCGCTTCCGGATCGACGGGCTCGAGGGTGAGGACGCGCGCGTGCGCGTGACGGCCGAGGGCTTCGCGTCGAAGGTCTGCCGGGTCGAGCTGGTGCCGGAGGACGTTCGCATCACGCTCTCGCGCGAGTCGAGCGTCGCCGGCCGCGTCGTCGACCGTGGCGGGAATCCCGTCGCGGCGTTCCGACTCACCGTCGATCCGGTCGTCGATCCGTTCTCCGACGAGAGGCCGACGCACGCCGTCTTTCCGGTGAACGATCCCGAGGGGCGCTTCGTCGCGCCGAAGCTCCTCGCGGGCGAGTACCGCTTCCGCGCCGACGCGAGCGAGCGCGGACTGGGCTCGGGCGAGAGCGAGGTCGTCGAGGTCGCGGACGGCGCCGCGGTCGAGGGCGTGCGCATCGAGGTCGAGCCCACGTTTCGCGTTCTCGCCCGCGTCGTGGACGCGACCACGCAGGAGCCCGTTTCGGGCGTGTTCGTCCACTGGACGGACGTGGCGCCGGGCGGCGACGCCGAGGAGTCGGATTGGCGCCGCCCGCGCGGCCGCGCGAACGTGACCGGAGACGACGGCGTGATCGACGTCGACGTGCCCGAGCGGATCCGGGCTCTCCGGTTCGTCGAGCGCCGTCATCTCGAGCGCACGATCGAGCCCGTGCCGTCGCCCGGCGACGGCAGCCGGGTGGAGATCGCGGTCGCGCTCGCGCGCGGGGGCACCATCGCCGGCACCGTCCGCGACGCCGCGGGCGCGCCGCTCGCGGGGGCGAGGATCACGGCCGTCCTCGCGAACGGAGACTATCTCTCGGCCCACACCCCATCGGACGGGAGCTACGCGATCTCGGGACTCGTGCCCGGCGATCACACGGTCGGCCAGGAGCGCGAGGGGGGAGGCGCGTTCGTCGATTTCGTCCCGGTGACGATCGTCGGCGAGGAGACGGTGCGCGTCGACTTCGGTCCGGGCGTTCGGCCCGGGTCGCTCGTGTCCGGCCGCGTTCTCGCCGGGGACGCTCCGGTCGCGGGCGCGGAGGTCTCCCTCACGCGCGCGGAGACATCGCTTCCGCTCGGCGCCATCGCCGACGATCGCGGCGCGTTCGCTTTCGCCGCGGTGAGCGCGGGCGAGTGGACCGTGTCCACGGAGATCGCGCGGACGCCGGTCTCGCGGACGGTCGTCGTCGACGGCGAGAGCCCGGTCCCGGTCGATCTCGTGCTGCCGACCGGCGGGCTCTCGGTCGCGGTCAGCGACGCCGAGACGGGCCAGCCGCTCTCGGGGATCTTCGTCGCGTTCGAGGGCGACGAAGGGGGCGACGAGTCGCTGACGGACGAGGGCGGCCTCGCCGAGTTCGAGCGGTTGCCCGCGGGACCGGCGATCGTTCACGTCGGGGGAGCGCCTTGGTGGAACGAGAACGACCGTCCCGACTACGCGGCGCAGCGGCTCGAGACCACCATCCCGGATCGCGGGACGGCGTCGCTCGCGGTGAAGCTCGAGCGCGGCCTCGTTCTCGAGGGCAAGGTGACCGGCGCGGACGGGCGTCCGGCGAAGGAGCCCAAGGTCTTGCTCCGCTCCGCGGACGGCATCGACGTCGTGTCGCGCGGCGACTACCGCATGGCGGAGGCCGGCCGCTATCGCGTGGAGCGCCTCGCGCCGGGGACGTACGTCGCGGTCGTCTCGGCGCGCGGGGAGGCGACGCTCGTCGTCCCCGGCGTGCGCGTCGACGCGCACGGGCCGTCGGTCGCGGACTTCGCGTTGCCGCGCGGCGGCGCGGTCCGGGTGAGCGTCGTCGATCGGCGCGGCGGCGCGGTGCGCTTCGTGCCTTACGTGAGCTGCGAGACCGCGGACGGGATCCCGGTCAGCCTCGGCCAGCCGTTCATCTCGGGCGGCGAGGCCGAGTTTCTCCTCGCCCCGGGCGCGTACGTCTTCGAAGCGATGTCGTCGCGCGCCGAGGTCACCGTCGCCGCGGGAGAAACCGCCCACGCCACGCTGACGCTCGACTGAGAACGCCGGAAACGGTACCAGGTACCGTTTCGAACGCCGGAAACGGTACCTGGTACCGTTTCGGCGCCGTTTCGCTGATATACTCCGCGCCCCGAGAGAGAGAAAAAACGGAGTCCACCGCCATGCCTTCGTCCATCCAGATGACTTCCACCGGCTTGAAGGTCCCCGACGATCCGATCCTCCCGTTCATCGAAGGCGACGGCACGGGGCCCGACATCTGGCGCGCGAGCGTGCGCGTCTTCGACGCCGCGGTGCAGAAGGCGTACGGCGGCAAGAAGAAGATCACCTGGCAGGAAGTGCTCGCCGGCGAAAAGGCGTTCAACAAGACCGGCAACTGGCTCCCGGACGAGACGCTCGCCGCGTTCAAAAAGCACCTCGTCGGCATCAAGGGCCCGCTCACGACTCCGGTCGGCGGCGGCATTCGCTCGCTCAACGTGGCGCTCCGCCAGATGCTCGACCTCTACGTCTGCCTTCGGCCCGTCCAGTACTTTGAGGGCGTGCCGTCCCCGGTGAAGAAGCCCGAGGACGTCAACATGGTGATCTTCCGCGAGAACACGGAGGACATCTACGCGGGCATGGAGTGGCAGGCCGAGTCGCCGGAATCGAAGAAGGTCATCGCCTTCCTCCAGAACGAGATGGGCGTGAAGAAGATCCGCTTCCCGAGCACGTCCGGCATCGGCGTGAAGCCGATCTCGCGCGAAGGCACCGACCGGCTCGCCCGCGCCGCCATCAAGTACGCGCTCAAGAACAAGCGCCGGAGCGTGACGTTCGTCCACAAGGGCAACATCATGAAGTACACGGAGGGCGCGTTCCGCGACTGGGGCTACGCCCTCGCGGCGCGCGAGTTCCGGAACGAGACGGTGAGCGAGCGCGAGAGCTGGATCCTCGGGAACCGCGAGTCGAAGGGGGACGTCACCGTCGAGGCGAACGCCCGCATGATCGACCCCGGCTACGAGATGATGACCGCGGACCAGAAGAAGAAAGTCTGCGCCGAAGTCGAGAAGGCGTACGAGCTGTGGGACTCGCACGGCGACGGCAAGTGGAAGAAGAAGCTCCTCGTCCGAGACGCGATCGCGGACATCACTCTCCAGCAGGTGCTGACGCGCGCCAAGGACTTCGACGTCATCGCGACGATGAACTTGAACGGCGACTACCTCTCCGACGCGCTCGCCGCGCAGGTGGGCGGCATCGGCATCGCGCCCGGCGCGAACATCAACTACGACACCGGGCACGCCATCTTCGAGGCGACGCACGGCACGGCGCCGAAGTACGCGGGGCTCGACCAGGTGAATCCGGGCTCGGTCATCCTTTCGGGCGAGATGATGCTCCGCTACATGGGCTGGACCGAGGCCGCGGACAAGATCATCAAGGGAATCGAGGGCGCCATCGCCGCGAAGACGGTGACGTACGACTTCCATCGCCTCATGCAGGGGGCGACTCTCAAGAAGTGCAGCGAATTCGGCGACGCGATCATCGCGCACATGTGAAATGATGGCTGGGGAGAGGGTCCCGAGCGGCCCCGCCCCGCACCGCATGTTCCGAGACCGCAAAGTCATCGTCGTCATGCCGGCGTACAACGCCGCGCGGACGCTGAAGCGCACCTACGACGAAGTCGTGGCGCAGGACTACGTCGACCACGTCATCCTCGTCGACGACGCCAGCACCGACGAGACGTCGCGCATCGCGCGCGCGCTCGACCGCGTCACGGTCCACGTCCACCCGAAGAACCGCGGCTACGGCGGCAACCAGAAGACCTGCTACCGCCTCGCGCTCGAGCACGGCGCGGACATCGTCGTGATGGTCCACCCCGACTACCAGTACACGCCGCTCCTCATCCCGGCGATGGTCACGATGATCGGGAACGGCCTCTACGACTGTGTCCTCGGCTCGCGCATCCTCGGCGGCCGCGCGATGGCGGGCGGCATGCCGTGGTGGAAGTACGTTTCCAATCGTTTCCTCACGTTCGCGGGGAACGTGCTCCTCGGCGCGAAGCTCTCCGAGTACCACACCGGCTACCGCGCGTTCTCGCGGCGGCTCCTCGAGACTCTGCCGCTCGAGGCGAACTCGGACGACTTCGTCTTCGACAACCAGATGCTCGCGCAGATCGTCTGGTTCGGCCACACGATCGCCGAGGTGAGCTGCCCGACGAAGTACTTCCCGGAGGCTTCTTCCGTGAACCTGAGGCGGAGCCTCGGCTACGGTTTCGGATGCCTCGGGACCGCCGCGAGGTTCCGTCTCGCGAAGATGAGGCTCACGCGCTCGCCGCTCTTCCCGAGGACCGCCTGAGCGAGGCCGGATGAGGCCCGCGCGAGCGACGTTCGTTCTCGCGCTCGTCCTCTGCGTCGCCGCGCTCGCCGCCTACTCCGCGGCCCCGGGCTTCGATTTCGTGGCGCTCGACGATCCCGACTACGTGACCGCCAACGCGCGCGTCGGCGCGGGGCTCTCGCTCGAGAACGCCGCGTGGGCGTTCTCGGCCGGACACGCGTCGAACTGGCATCCGCTCACATGGCTCTCGCACATGCTGGACGTCGAGATCTTCGGGCTCGATCCGGCCGGCCACCACGCGACGAGCGTCCTCCTGCACGCCGCCAACACGCTTCTCGTCTTCCTCGTTCTCGCCCGGCTCACGGGTGATGGAGGAAAGAGCGCTTTCGTCGCCGCGCTCTTCGGCCTGCACCCGCTCCACGTCGAGTCGGTCGCGTGGGTCTCGGAGCGAAAGGACGTGCTCTCGACGCTCTTCTTCTTCCTCGCGGCGGGAGCCTACGCGTCTTGGGCGCGGCGCGGCGGGGCGGGCCGCTACGCCGTGACCGCGGCCCTCCTCGCGCTCGGCCTCCTCGCGAAGCCGATGGTGGTGACGCTGCCGTTCGTCTTTCTCCTCCTCGACTGGTGGCCGCTCGGCCGCTGGCCGGGAACGCCGGCGAGGAAGCTCCTTCTCGAGAAGGCGCCTTTTTTCGCACTGTCGCTCGCCTCGGCGGTCGTGACGTATCTCGTTCAGGCGGCGAGCGGGGCGGTGAAAGGCGTCGAGGCGATCCCGCTCGTCGCGCGGAGCGCGAACGCCGCGATCGCGGCGCTGCGCTACCTCGAGACCGCGGTCTGGCCCCGGGGGCTCTGCGTGTTCTACCCGCACCCGAGCCTCCCCGGCGGCCCCGGGATCTCGGGCCTCGCGGTGGCGGGCGCGGCCGTCTTCCTCGCCGCGGTCTCCGCCGCGGTCCTCGTCGCGGCGAAGCGGGGCCGGCGCGAGATTGCGTTCGGATGGCTCTTTTTTCTCGGGACGCTCGTGCCCGTGATCGGGATCGTGCAGGTCGGCCTCCAGGCGCGGGCCGACCGGTACACGTACGTGCCGCTCTTCGGCGTCTTCGTCGCGGCGACGTGGGGGATCTCCGCTCTCGCGCGGCGGGCCGGCGTGCCGCGGGCCGCGCTCTCCGGAGCGGGGGCGGCGGTCGCGGTCGCGCTCCTCCTCGCGACCCGCGCTCAGGCGGAGCACTGGCGCTCGAGCGAGGCGCTCTTCGAGAGGGCGCTCGCCGTGACCGAGGCGAACTTCCCCGTCCACTACGAGTACGGTCTAGCGCTGCAGCATGAGGGCGACCCCCGCTCCGCGGCCGAGCAGTACCGCCGCGCGCTCGCGATCCACCCGGGCGACGTCCAGGCGGCAAACAACTTGGGAGCGATCCTGCGCGAGAGCGGCGACATCGACGCGGCGATGAAGCTCTTCGAGACGGCGCTTCGCGGCCGGCCGGACCACGCGCTCGCGCTCGCGAACCTCGGGCATTGTTACGCGCAGCTCGGGGACCGGGACGCGGCGATCGAGCGCTACGAGCGGGCGCTCGCGGTCGATCCCGGGCTCGAGATCGCGAGAAACGCCCTCGTGCCGACGCTCGGCGCGCGGGCGTTCGCGCTCGCCACCTCGCGGGACGCCGCGGCGCGGGACGGCTCGCGGGCCGTTCGGCTCGCCGCGAGGGCGTGCGAGCTGACGGGGTTCCGCGAGCCCGGGCTCCTCGACGTCCTCGCCGCGGCGTACGCGGAGGCCGGGCGGTTCGACGATGCGGTCGCGGCCGCGGAGCGCGCGGTGTCGATCGCCGAGTCGATCGGCGCGGCGGCGGAGGCCGCGCTCTTCCGCACGCGGCTCGCGTCCTATCGCGCCGGCGCGCCCCTCCGGCAATGAACGTCGGAATCGGTGCCAGGCACCGTTTCTAGCCGCGGCCGAGGTGCTTCCGGAGGTACTCGATCACGCGGTGGAGGTCCTTCGGCACAGGAGCCTCGACCGAGACGCGCGTTCCGCCGAGCGCGGGGCTGAAGAACGCGAGCCGGCGCGCGTGGAGCGTCACCCGGTCGATCACGGGCTTCTCCTCGCGCCCCTCCTTCCGCCTGTAGTCGGGCTTGATCTCAGAGAGGAAGATCTCGGTCTTCCCGCGATAGAGCGGGTCGACCGCGAGCGGGTGCCCGATCGACGCCATGTGAACGCGGATCTGGTGCGTCCGCCCCGTCTTCGGCGTGACCTGCACGAGCGTGAAGCCGTGGAACCTCTCGATCACGCGGTAGAAGGTGAGCGACGCCTTCGCGCGCTTGAGCGTGCTCGTCATCATGCGGTCCCTCCGCGCCGGGTCGATCGCGATCGCGGCGTCGATCCGGCCCTCGAGCGCCCGGATCTCGCCGAGGCAGAGGGCGAGGTACTCCTTCTCGACCTCGCGCCGCTCGAACTGGCCCGAGACGTCGCGCTCGGCGAGCGCCGACTTCGCGACCACGAGCACGCCGCTCGTCTCCTTGTCGATCCGGTGGATGACCCGCGGCCGCACGGGACGGCCGTCCGCGTCGGACTTCCTCGCGAAGTAGTGCAAAAGGCCGCAGACGAGATTCACGCTGCCGCGCTCGCGCTCCGGGACGACCGGGACGAGCGGCGGCTTGTCGACGACGATCACGTGCTCGTCCTCGTAGAGGACCCCGAACGGCACCTCGCGCGGCACGTACGGCGCCTGCCCGCTCTCGGGCCAGTCGAACGCGACGCGGCTCCCGGCGCGCAGCACGCGGTCGACGTCGCTTCGATCGCCATCGACGAAGACGCCCGACTCGCGCGCGATCCTCCGGAGGAAGACCTTCGAGTGGAGGAGGAACCGGATCGCGAGGAATTCGTCGAGGACGAGGCCGTCCTCGCGCGGCTCGACGACGAGTTCGATTCGCTCGCCGGACCTCGTCAAGTCACGCTCGCTCGGGATCGATCGGCGAGGGGATCACGAGCGCGCGCGCGAAAGCGTATCCGACCACCTGCCACGCCCAGACGCTCGTGAAGAAGAACCCGACGCCGAGCGCCGCGCTCCCGAGGAACGAGAGCGCGACCGCGAGGCCGCCGATGCCCCAGGCGCTGAAGTAGGCTCGCCCGCCTCGAACGGCCCGCGCGAGAGCCCGGTCCGGCCGAACGAGGAGGCTCGCGTCGCCGCGCGCGGCGTAGAGCGTCATTCCGGCCGGGAGCGCGAAGATCGCGAGGAAAAAGAGAGCGCTGGCGATCAAGGACGGGAGCGAGACGGGCTCCGGCGCGCAGGCCGCCGCGGCCGCCGCCGGCGCCAAGTACGCGAGGATCGCGAGCGCCGCGGCGCACCCGCGCGAGAAGAGGCGCCCGAACGGCCGAAAGCCCCGGAAGAACGGCGGATCGTGGAGCGCGAGCCGTCTCACGACCTCGAGGCGATGGCCGAGGTTGACGATCCAGCCGAAGACGAGCGTGAAGAGCCGGATTCCTCCCATGAAAAGGTCGCGGCGCGCCTCCGCGGTCGCCACGGGGAACTTGAAGCTCTCGAGAAGACGCGGCGGGGCTTTCTTGAGGTTCGCGCTGTCGGCGTCGTCCATCGCAGGGACCTGGGTCGCGACCGCTATATACTCGCCGCACTCCGACCGATCAACGAGCCAACCCGGTCGCGGAGGCTCGATCCCGATGCCCGGCTCCCCCCGCTCCCGACGCGACCTGACCGTGCTCGCGATCCTCGGCCTCCTGGCCGGACTCGCGAGCGCGCTCTTTGGAGTCGGCGGCGGGCTCGTCATCGTGCCAATCCTCGTCGCCTTCCGCGCGTACCCGATCAAGGTCGCGGTCGGGACCTCGCTCTTCGCGATCGCCGCCGTCTCGGCGGTGGGCACGTCCGCCGAGGCGCTCGTCGCGCCGGCGAACATCCGCCCCGTCCTCGCCGCGGCGCTTGTCGCGGGCTCCCTCCTCGGCGCCGGCTTCGGCGCCGAGTGGGCGCGGCGGCTGCCGGACGCGTGCCTTCGCGCCGGGCTCGTCCTCTTCATGCTGCTCTCGGCGGCGAAGCTCATTTTCGGTTCGACCGAAGGCGCGGCCGAGGGGCTCCTCTCGTTCGCCGAGGCGCCGGTCCAAGTCCTCGCCATCGAGGCCGTCGTCGGGCTCCTGGCCGGCGCGGCGGCGTCGCTCTTCGGCATCGGCGGCGGCATCGTCGTCGTCCCCGCGACGACGTTCCTCGTCGCGGACGTGACGTTCCACGCGGCCCGCGCGACGTCGCTCCTCGTGATCGTGCCCACGAGCCTCGTGGGCGCGTGGCGCCACGGGCGGTTCGGCCACGTCGACGCCGGAACGGCTCGCGCGCTCGCGCCGACGGGGGCGCTCGGCGCGATCGCGGGGGTCCTCGTCGCGAACGAGACCGGAGCCGCTCTGCTCCGGACGCTCTTCGGATTCTTCCTCGTCGCCGCCGCGGCCCGCCTCGCGTTCTCGAGCCGGAAGGGGCGGAATGAGGCGCGCGCGGGCGCCGAAAAAAACAATTGACGCTTCTTCGAAACGCGTGGTCCAATCGGTCCCGAAGAGGAAAAAAGGCAAGAGAAGGGCTTTTCTTCAGTCTTTGGCCGGTTCCGCGCGATCCCGGGCTTCGATTCGCTTCCCACGGTTCGATTCGCGGTTTCGGTGCCAGAACTCTAGGATGGCGCCCTCGCCGCCAGAGGCGCGCCGAATCGCTCGATTGACGGTTCCGTCATCACAGAACTAGAATGCCGCTCCCGTACGTCACGCCTCGGGAGCCCGTGCTGGCGCGTGAGCCAGGCCGCCATCGCGCGACTTTTCCGCCCACCCGGACGCGACTTCGGCGTCAGCGACCCCATCGGTTCGAGGAGTCATCCCGTGGCCAATCGTAAGTGGTTCTCTTCCCTGGTGATGGCGATCGCTTTGATCGCGCTGTCGCCGGCACTGTCGGGCGCGGCCGCCGCGCAGCAGTCGGACCCTGTGGCGCAAGCGACCGAGCTCCTGCGGGCGGGCCGTTTCGAAGAGGCGGCGTCGGCGTTCGACGCGATCATCGGGAAGGACCCGAGCAACGCCGCCGCGCTGGCGGGCCTCGGCGAGAGCCTCCTGTCGCTCGGCCGCCTCGACGAGGCGATCGGCGTTCTCGAGCGCGGCGTCAAGGCGCACGCGAAACATTTCGACCTGCGATACCTCCTCGGATCGGCGTTCTACAGCAAGGCGCTCGATCTCGCCGAGGCGGGCCGGCCGGGCACCGTGGTCGGCTCGATCCTGAACGACGCGGCCCGCGAACTCGGGCTCGCGATCGAGATCGACGGAAAGAACAAGGACGCGTGGGTGCGTTTCGGAATGGTCCAGGCGTATCAGAGCGAGACGGACGCGGCGGTGAAGTCGTTCCGGACCGCGCTCGAGCTCGAGCCGAAGGACATCTTCACCTGGTGGCAGCTCGGCGAGACGCTGTACAACGCCGAGGACTACGAGGCGGCCAAGGCCGCCTACGAGAAGGCGACCGAGATCGATCCGAAGGAGCCGGCCTACTGGCTGAAGCTCGGCTATTGCTGGCAGTTCCTCGAGAACACGGATCAGGCCGAGGCCGCCTATCGGAACGGTCTCGCCGCCAATCCGTCGGCCGAGACGCTCTGGAACGCGTTCTGGGACCTCCACGCTGGGAAGAACGACTTCCCCGCGGCGATCGCCTCCTACCGGAAGCTCATCGAGGCGAGCCCGAAGCTCGCGATGGCCCACCTCCATCTCGGGCACATCTACAACCTCCTCGACGTGGACGACAAGGCGCTCGAGGAGTTCCAGGCCGCGCTCGCGCTCGATCCGAAGAACGCGGCCGCGATGCTCCAGGTCGGAAACATCCACGATCGCCGCAGCGAGCACGCGAAGGCCGTCGAGGCGTACAAGAAGTCGCTCGAGCTCGCGCCCGGCTTCGCCGCGGCGACGGAGGCGCTCGCGCTCGTCGCCGGAAAGCTCCACGGCGCGGGCCAGTTCGCCGAGGCGGAGAAGATCCTGAAGGATCTGGTCGCCGCCAATCCGGAGAACGGCTTTCTCAACGCGAACCTCGGCCTCGTCTACCGGGACTGGGGGAAGTACAAGGAGGCGCTCGAGCACTACGAGAAGGCGTACAAGCTCCTCCCGGACGACGCGCAGGTGATCAACGACTACGCCCTGATCCTCGACTACCATTTCAACCGCCACGCGGAAGCGCTGCCCATCTACCTCAAGGCTGTCGAGCTCGACGAGAACGTCGACGCCATGCAGAACCTCTGCCGGCTCTACGTCATGAACGGGCAATACGAGGAGGCCGTCCGCATCGGAGAGCGCGCGCTGAAGAAGGACCCGGCGCGAGAGGAGATCCGACGGGACGTGAACAAGGCGAAGAGCGCGATCCGCGGCGAGACGAAGAAGACCGGCTCGGCGCCGAACAACAACCTGCGCTGAGGCCGGCCGCTCCGCTCAGCGGCCGCCTCTCTCGAAGAGGTGGAGCCGGATGCCGTGGGAGAGCGGCAGGATCACTTCCCGCCGCTCCTCGCCGAACGCCCGGGCGAATTCCACGCGCCAGGCGTCTCCGGTGTCCCACGTGTGAGCGAGGACGAGCCAGACTCGCCGGGCGCGCGCGATGACGTCGGCCGAGTGGGGGGAGAGGTCGCCGATCGTCCCACGCCCCGCGGGCAGCCGCACCGGCTCCGGCTCGCCCTCGTCCGGATGGTAGTAGTAGTTCCACGCGATGTCGACGTACGGCTTGTGGAGCGCGACGACGTCGCCCGGCCGGCGGCCCGCTTCGACGACGGCGGCGGCCTCGCGCCACTCCTCCCGGCCGTAGCCCGTGTCCTCCCCGTAAAGGTTCCGGAGGGAGAGAAGGACGAGAGCCGCGAGGAGTCCCGTCACCGTCCAGCGCGAAAACCTCGTGCGGAGGCGCGCGAGCCCGGTCGCGAGCGCGACGTGGAAGACGGGGGTGAGGAACGAGAGATAGCGTTCGTGGAAGAGCGGCATCGCGGCGTAGCCGGCCGCGAGCAGCGCGGGGGTCGCGGCCCAGGCGACGACGACCGCCTTTCCCCGGACTCCCTTCTCGCGCAGGAGGCAAGCGAATCCGAGGAGGAGCGGGCCCGGAACAGCCACGAGGAAGGCGAGCGTCTCCGGCAGGTGGGCGAGGACGAACGCGGCGGTGTCGGGCGGCGGCGGCCAGTTCACGACCGCGAGCGAAGGGCCGACGACGGTGCGGAACGGCCACGCGAAAAAGCGCGCCGCGAGGCCGCCGATGTAGTCGCGCTCCTGCGTCCCGACGGAGAGCGCGAACTTCACGGCCCACGGCGAGAAGGCGAGGGCGATCGTCCCGAGCGACGCGAGAAGCGGCCTCACCCTCGGTGCCCCGAAGAGGAGCGCCGCGACGAACTCTCCTGCGAGGAGGAGCCCGAAGAGGTAGAAGCCGTAGAGCCCGAGGAGCCCCGTCGCGGCGAAGACGACCCATTCGCGCGCCGGGCGGGCCCCGCCCGCGAGCCGCGCGAAGCTCGCGAGGTGGAGCGCGGCGAGGAGGATGACGAGCGGGTAGGCGCGCGCCTCCTGCCCGAGGAAGATTTCGAACGGCGACGCCGCCGCGAGGAGGGCCGCAAGGAGGCGGATCTCCGTCCGGAGGAGAAGCGACCGCGCGAGCGCATGGACGGCCGGTACGGCGAGCGTCGAGAAGAGGGCCGACGGAAGCCTGAGCGCGAACTCGGACTCGCCGATCGCCCGCGTCGCGAGCCAGAGGACGATCCGGTAGAGCGGCGGGTGGTTCATCTCCGCCGCGATGGCATGGCGGAAGCCGTAGAGCGTGAACTCGCGCGAGGCCGCCTCGTCGAGCCAGATCGAGAAGCGGCCGAGGTCCCACAGGCGGAGGAGCGCCGCGACGGCGACGATGGCGATGAGGGCCGCCCGCTCGCGCGGGGAGGGGAAGGCGGGCTCTTCGGGCGGTCGTCTCTCGGGTGGCATCGGCGAGGGTCGAGGAGATTACCCCATGCGGCGGGAGTCCGCCTCCCGGCGCGGGCTCATTTTTTCGCGGCGCCGAAGGTAGCCTGTTCCGGTTTCGCGGGCCCTGCGCGGGCCGCTTCGACCCGATTGGCCCTGCTGGCACGGAATCGCGACCGATGACGATGCGCCGAGACGCCGTCGCGCTCCTCTCCGGGGGTCTCGACTCGGCGGTCGCTCTCGCCGCCGCGCGCGGCCAGGGCGAGGGCGAGATCGTCCTCGCGCTCACGGCGGACTACGGCCAGGTTGCGGCCTCGCGCGAAATCGCCGCGGCGCGTGCGATCGCGTCGGCCCTCGGCGTGCCGCACCGCGTCGTCGCGCTCCCCTTCCTCGCCGAGGCGATGATGGGAGGGCGCCCGCACCCGCTCGTCGACGCGAGCGTCGCTCCTCCGGAGCCGAGCGCGGCCGAGATCGAGCGGGGCGGCGAGGCCGCTCGACGGTCGGCCGAGGCGGTCTGGGTGCCGAACCGCAACGGGCTGCTCGTCAACGTCGCGGCGGCGTTCGCCGAAGCGACGGGGGCTTCGCGCGTCGTGACCGGCTTCAACCGCGAGGAGGCCGAGACGTTTCCCGACAACTCGCTCGCTTTCGTCGAGGCGGCGAACCGGGCGCTCGCGCTCTCGACCCGGACCGGCGTTCGTGTGGAGAGCCCGACCGCCGCGCTCGACAAGAAGGACATCGTGGCCCTCGGACGGAAGCTCGGCGCGCCGATCGAGCGGATCTGGTCGTGCTACCGAAGCGGCCCGCGAATGTGCGGGCGCTGCGAATCGTGCCGGAGGCTCAAGCGGGCGCTCTCCGCCGCGAGCTGCCTCGAGTGGTTCACGGAGACGGGCGGACACGAGGGATTCTCGCAGTGAAACAGATTCGCATCGTTTTCATGGGCACGTCTCAGTTCGCGGTGCCGATCCTCGACGCGCTCGCGGCCACGCCGCACGACGTCGCTCTCGTCGTCTCGCAGCCCGACCGGCCCGCGGGCCGCGGGCGCCGAACGATGCCGCCGCCGATCAAGGAAGCCGCGCGCCGCGCCGGAGTCCCGCTCGTCCAGCCCGAGTCCGTCGGCGAGCCGGACGCGCTCGCCGCCCTGAAGGAGGCGGCGCCGGACCTCATCGTGGTCGCGGCGTACGGCCAGAAGCTCCCGAAGGCGGTCCTCGACCTCCCTCCGAAGTCGTGCCTCAACGTCCACGCGTCGCTCCTTCCGCTCTACCGGGGGGCCGCGCCCGTGGCCCACGCGATCCGCGAAGGGCGCGAGGAGACAGGCGTGACGATCCAGGTCATGAACGAGAAGATAGACGCCGGGAAGATCCTCGCGAGCCGCGCGACCCCGATCGGCCCGGACGAGACGTGCGGAGAATTGACCCTGCGCCTCGCGAAGCTCGGAGCCGAGATGCTCGTCGAGACGCTGCCCGACTGGCTTTCGGGAAAGGCAAGTGCGACCGAGCAGGACCACAAGAAGGCGACCCTCGCCTCGAAGCTCACGAAGGAGTCGGGCGCGATCGACTGGACGCTCCCGCCCGAGCGCCTCCGGAACTTCGTGCGCGCGATGACGCCGTGGCCGGGCGCGTTCGCGTTCCTCTCGCGCGCCGGGCAGACTCCCGACCGCGTCTCGATCCTTCGGGTCGAGACGGCGGACGCGGCCGACGGCGGCGACATCCCCGGCACGATCGTCTGGGCCGACCGGAAGACGGTGAAGGTCGCCTGCGGCGGGAAGGGCACCGTGCAGGTCACGCGGATCAAGCAGGCGTCCGGCCGCGACATGGCGATCGCCGAGTACCTGAAAGGCCACCCGGTGCTCCGCGGCGATCTCTTCGTCCCGGCGCCGCAGACGCCGTCGCCTTGATCCGGAAGACGGCCGTCGAGATCGTCCTTTACTGCGAGCGCGAAGGGCGGTTTCTCCAGAAGGAGATCGACCGGCGGCTCCGGTCGATGGTCCTCGATCCGCGCGACCGCGCGCTTCTCGCGGAGCTCGTCCTCGGGCCCGTGCGCTGGAGGGCGACGCTCGACGCGGTGCTCGCGGCGTACGCGCCGCGCGGGATCGAGTCGCGGCGGCCGCGCCTCGTGGAGATCCTCCGGCAGGGCGCCTACCAGCTCGTCTTCCTCTCGCGCGTCCCGGCGCACGCGGCGATCGACGAGGCGGTGAAGCTCGCGCGCGCGGCGTTTCCGGATCCGATTCCGGGGTTCGTGAACGGGCTCCTCCGCGCGATCGCGCGCGGCGTGGCGCCCGCGGCGGCCGCCGAGCCTCCGCCACCGCCGCGCCGGACGCTCGAACCGCCGTCCGCGGACGGCGCGATCGCCTTCGACCGGGACGTCTTCCCGGATCCCGAGCGAGACGCGGCCGCGTTTCTCGCCTCGCGCTGGTCGCACCCGGAGTGGCTCGTCGCGCGGTGGCTCGAGCGCTTCGGCCGCGCGGACTCCGAGCGCCTTCTCCGCGCGAACGCGTCCGTGCCGGCGCTCGTCCTCCGGGTCAATACGCTCAGGACGACGCGTGAGGCGCTGTCGGCAAGACTCGGCGCGCGGCCCGTGGGCGACGATGCGCCCGACTCTCTCGTCCTCGCCGAACCGACGGGGCCTGTCGCCGAACTGCCGGGCTTCGCGGAGGGGGAGTTCGCGGTGCAGGGCCCGACCGCGGCGCGGGTCGCGCCGCTCCTCCGGCCGGCGGCGGGTAAAGCGTACCTCGACGTCGGCGCGGCGCCGGGCGGAAAGGCGACGCACCTCGCGATCCTCGCCGGCGACGCCGCGAGGATCGTGGCGCTCGATCCCTCGCCCGAGCGGCTCATGCGCGTCGAAGAGAGCGCGCGGCGCCTCGGCCTCCGCTCGATCGAAACCGTCGTGGCCGACGGACGCGAGGCGGCGGCGCGGTTCGGCGCGATCTTCGACGGCGTTCTCGTCGACGCGCCCTGCACGAACACGGGGACGCTCGCGCGCCGGATCGAGGCGCGATGGCGCCTCGTGCCGGACGATCTCGCCACGCTGCCGCGGCTCCAGGGCGAATTGCTTTCGGCCGCGGCCCTCGCGGTGAAACCCGGCGGGCGGCTCGTCTACGCCACGTGCAGCGTCGAGCGCGAAGAGAACGAGGACGTCGTGCGCGCGTTTCTAGCGGCTCGGCCGGAGTTCCGGCTCGATTCCGAGGAGACGACGCTCCCGGTCGCGTCCGAGCGCGACGGGGGGTATGCGGCGGCGCTCGTCGGAGGAGCCCGTCCCGCTTCGACCTGAGCGTGACGGCTCGGAGCGTCAATCTCCGGAGCGAGGCGTCACCTCGCGTCGACCTCGATCGCGTTCGTGACGCTCCACGGCTTTCGCGCCGCCGAGCCTGGATCCGCGATGATCCCCTGCAGCGTGAACCGGATCGGACGTCCGGTCCCGCCGGGACGCGAGAGCGGGACCGACGGCGCGGGCGTCGACGGGAGGCTTGCCGGACCGAGGATCGGGAAGCCCGCGTTGTTCCAGATCGCCTTGAGTCACGGCGTTCCGCCCGAGAGCGGCGTCGAGAAGCACGTGAAACCGAGGCCCGGGACGAAAGTTGCCGTCGAAGCGCCGGCCCCGCCGTTGAACGCGTAGAGCGCGAACGGGGACGGCCCGGCCGCCGCGGGTGGAGCCGACACGCCCACCGTGAGCGCCTGGCTCGTCCCGATCGTCAGACGCCGATCGGCGCCGCCGGCAGAGCCGTTGACGAAGACGACATCCGCCTGGACGCCGATCCCGGCGTTCACCGTGCCGCGAAACGCGGTGGCGAGGTCGTCGCGCCAGAGAGCGAGCGACCGCGAGACCCGCCCGTCGGCCGTGTCGAAGAGGCCGCCGGCCCAGAGCTCGGGACCGCGTCGCCCGACGTGGACCGTGAGGACCTGCGTGATCGCTCTGCGCGCCGCCCCCTGCCGCGGTCCGTCGCCGACGGGCCTGAAGCCCGCACCGTCCCATCGCGAGACGCCGTGCGCGGACGGATCGCCGCTGATCTCGGCCGCGGCGTAGAGTCGCGGCCCGGAGCCGTCGTCGAGGATGGAAAGCGCCTCGACGCTCACGACGCCGCTCCCGAGGCCGCCGCCGGCGTCGATCCACTGGGCGCCGTCCCAGCGCGCGACTTTCCGCACGGAGAGGCCGTTCACAGAGTCGAGCTGCCCAGCCGCGTAGAGCGCGGCGCCCGTCCCATCGTCGAACGTGGCGAGACTCTCGGCGGAAAGAGAGAAGCGCGTCCCCGTGTCCGTGAGCTGCGTCCCGTCCCACTTGAGCAGTACCTGGGGGCCGAGCCCCGCGCTGGAGGAGACGAAGAAGAGCGCCGGCCCGCCCCCGTCGTCGAACGCGGCCATTGCGTAGACCGGCCGAGTGAACGCCTCCGAGAGCGACTCCCACGCGGTGCCGTTCCAGCGCGCCACGCGGTTTCCGGGCGACGAGAAGAAGCCGCCCGCGTAGAGCGCGGGGCCGCTGCCGTCGTCGTGGACGGATAGAAAGCGGACGCTGCCGCCGAACGGCGCGCCGACGTCGGCCCAGGACGCGCCGTTCCAGCGGATCACGCGAATGTCGGAATCGGAGTTCCAGCGGATCGAGTAGAGCGCCGGCCCCGAGCCGTCGTCGAAGACGAGGAGCGGCCCGCCGCTCTCGCCTCCTCCCCCGCCCACCGCCGACCAAGATCCGTCGTTCCGGCGGCGCACGACGCCCGGCGAAAGGACGCCGAACGCGGACCGGAACCGTCCCGCGACGTAGAGGGCCTGGCCGGAGCCGTCGTCGAAGCTCGCGAGACCCGAGACGATCGACGGGATCCCGGATCCCATCGACGACCAGGCCGTGCCGTCGAACGCGGCGGCGTTCGACGCGTCGACGCCCGCGACGCCGGTGAAGAGGCCGCCGACCGCGAGCTTCTTTCTTCCGTGGTCGTCGAAGACGTCGCACGTGGCCGGCCTCCCGCCGGCGAACGCGCGCCCCGGTCCGGGATCGAGCGGGGCCCACGCCGACCCGTTCCAGAGCGCGATGCCGTTCGCTTCCGTCGGGCCGATCTGGCGCACGCCGCCCACGGCCACGAGAAGGGCGCCGCCTCCGAGGTCGACCGAGCGAAGCCCCAGGACGAGACCGTCGAGGCCGGCGCCCACGGCCGACCAGGAGGCTCCGTTCCATCGCGCGACGTGCGCGGCCGGGGCGGAGCCAGCCGTGGTGAATGCGCCCGCGGCGTAGAGCGCCGTGCCCGCGCCGTCGTCGTGGACCGAGAGAGCGTGGACGGTCCCGTTCGCGCCCGTCCCGAGCCGAGTCCACGTCGCCCCGTCCCATTTCGCGACGCGGGAGGCGGCGCCCGTTCCCGCGAACGCGAACTCGCCGCCGGCGAAAAGGGCCGCGCCGCCGCCGTCGTCGAACACCGCGAGCGTCGTCACGCGCCCGTCGATTCCCGCGCCGAGAGCGGTCCACCGGGCTCCGTCCCACTTGGCGACGCTCCGCGCGGTCGCCGTGCCGGCGTGCCGGAAGTCGCCCGCGGCGTAGAGAGCCGAACCCGTTCCGTCGTCGAACACGGCGAGCGCGAACACCTCGCCGTCGGTCCCTCCTCCGGCGAGCGGAGCCCACGCCGTGCCGTTCCAGGCCGCGACGTTCGAAGCGAAGCCACCGCCCGCGTAGAAGAAGCTCCCGCCGGCGACGAGCCGCGAACCGCCGCCGCCGGCGTCGTCGAACCGGACGATCGCGTTCACCGCGCCGGCGCCGTCTCCGTCCGTGAACCCTTCGCCGAGGGGCGCCCAGTCGCCGCCGGCAAAGCGGGCGATGCGCATCGCGCGCGCAGACCCGGCGAACGTGAACTCGCCGCCCATGATGAGCGCCTCGTTCTCGCCCTGGCCGACGGTTGCGAGCACCCTCACGCGGTCATCGGTGCCGGGAAACGCGAGCTTCTCGTCGAGCCAGCGGCCGGCGCTCGTGTCGGCCGCGGCAGGAGACGCGGCGGCGACGAGCAGAGCGAATCGGAGCACGATGGCCGTCACTCTCTTTTTCATGGCGCGAGACTCCCGAGCGCCGGCCGGCCGCGACCGACCCTGGACGTCGCATCTCATTGCGGCGCCCGACCGGTGTCCATGGTGGCCGAGGAAGGGCTCCAACTTATTCTCAAGATGGCGAGGAAAAGTTGGCGTCGACGACTCGAAGGCGACCGCTCCCGATTCGCGGACCTCGAGTTCCAGCATAAGCCCGCTTCTTCGTTGCAGTCAATCGAAGGGACTCGGGGTGTCCGGTCAGAACCCGAGAGCGCGCGCCGGGCGCACGCCGAGGAGCTGCGAGCGAGTCTCGGGCGAGCCCGCGCTGCGGTGCGCCGAGCGTGCGCCCGAGGGCGACGCGTCGGCCGCGCCGCCGCGCCGGGCCCGGATCGGCGCGTCGGCCAGAGAGCGCTCGCCGTCGCCGCGGCGGGGCGCGACCTCGTACGACGCGAAGAGGTCGCGGCACCACTCGAGCACGTTGCCGTGGACGTCGTGGAGCCCGAAGGGATTGGGCGCGAAGGAGCCGACGGGCGCGTGAAGTCCGAAGCCGTCGTCGAAGCCGGCCGCGTCGTCGGTCGCGCGCCGGGAGTATCCGGCGTGCTCGAACGACCGGTCCGCGAGGTTGGCGCGCCCGTCGAGCGACTCGGGACCGCCGCCGGACGACCAGGGCGTCGTCGTCCCCGCTCTCGCGGCCCGCTCCCATTGCGCCTCCGTCGGGAGAACGAGGCCGTGGCGCCGAAGAACGGCGTCGCACTCGGTCCAGGTCACGCTCTCGACGGGATGCGCGAGCGTGAACTGCTTTCCGGCGAACGCCGCGCCGGGCTTGCCGGAGCTCGGGTTCGTGCCGGTCAAGCGGAGCCACTGGCCCTGCGTCATCTCGAACTTCGAGAGAAAAAAGGGATCGATCGTGACGTCGCTCGCGGGGCCTTCGTCGAGAGCGCGACCCTGTTCGTCGTCGGGCGAGCCCATGCGAAAAGTGCCGCCCGGGATCAGGACGAGGACGAGGCTCGACGAGTCGTCCACGACGAGCGAGCCGTCGTCCCGGCGAGAGGGAACGCGGCCCGATCCGAGGTGGGCGAACTCGAAGAGCCCCGACTCCGGGTCGCGTCCGAGCGGGACGAGGCCGAGCTGCGGGCGGATCGCGACGCTGCCGAACCTCGGATCGAGAGCGACGCCGGCCATCGTCTCGACCCACGCTGCAGCGGGCTCGCGGATCGACCGCGCCTCGAGCGCCCGCGCGAACTCGAGCCGCGCCTCGACGCTCGCGATGGCGCCCCTGTTCGGGTCGGGGTCCAAGAGCGCCTCGAGCCCCGCCACGAGATGGGAGAGCGACTCGTGCTGCCAGCGGTCCTCGATCGACGCGAACTCGTACGTGCGCCGGAGCCGGAGCTTTTCTTCGAGGGCCGCGATCTGCCTCTCCCCGAGATCCGCGTTCTTCTCCATCGCGGAGAGGGGCGCGCCGAAATCGGTAACGTCCTTTCCCGCCGCGCGCGCGGACTCGACCGTGCGCCGCATCGATACGAGCCGGGACTTCATGCCGATCAACTCCAACTGCCGCGGATGCGTCTCGAAATCGCGCTGCCGCGCGGCGTCGTCCCACGGCAGCGCGCGCTCACGGAGCGCCTCCAGCTCGGCGCGCCGGCGATCGAGGCGGGACGCGAGATCCCGCGCCCTCTCGAGCCAATCCTCCATCTCGGTCGTTTTCCCGGGGAGCGCGGGCCAGAGCTCGTCCGCCCGCGCGATCGCGTCCGCGAGGATCTGGCCGTCTGCGAGCCGCGCGTTCTTGTCGCGCTCGAGCCGCGCTTCCTCGGCGTTCACGCGCTCGCGCTCGGCGCTCTCGTCCGCCCGCCGTTTTTCCTCGGCGGCCGTGCGCGCGCTGCGCTCCGCGTCCAGCGCCCGCGCGTCGGCGATCGCCTTCTGGTTCTCGGCGTCGCGGCGCGCGCGCGACGCGTCGGCGAGGAGGAAGAGGCTCGCCGCCGCGGCGAGGGCGAGACTCGCGCTCACCGCGAGCGGCGCGCGGTGCCGGCGGACGTACTTTCGAAGGCGGTAGCGGATCGTGGGAGGGCCCGCCTCGACGGCCTCGCCCGCCATGTGGCGCCGGACGTCGGCCGCGAGCTCGGAGACGGCGGCGTAGCGGCGCCCGCGCTCCTTCTCGAGCGCCTTCATCGTGATCCAGTCGAGGTCGCCCCGGAGCTGGCGCCTGAGGGCTCCGACGGTCGAGCGCCGCTTCTGCGCGGCGTCGGTCGCGCGGTCGGCCGAGCGCGTGACGCGCGTGCTCGGCTTCGGCGGCTCTTCCTCGCGGATCCGGCGCCGCATCTCGGAGACGCCCTGGCCGCGGAGCGAGGCCGACTCGAACGGGAGCGAGCCGGTCAACATCTCGTAGAGCACGACGCCCAAGCTGTAGATGTCGGTCCGCGTGTCGACGTCGGCCCGGACGTCGAACTCGGCCTGCTCGGGGCTCATGTACTCGGGAGTTCCGACGATCTGGTCGGCCTCGGTGTGCATCGTTCCCGCGCCCGGCCCGCCGTGCGTCGCCTTGGCGACGCCGAAGTCGATGACCTTCGGAACGGGCCGGCCGTCCTGCGACGTGACGAGCACGTTCGACGGCTTGATGTCGCGGTGGATGACGCCTTTCTGGTGCGCGTGCTGGATCGCCTCGCACACGTCGAGGAAGAGCCTCAATCGCTCGCAGGTCGACAGCCGCTCTTCGTCGCAGTAGGCGGTGATGGGAATCCCGTCGATCAGCTCCATCACGAAATAGGGCCGTCCGTCGGGCGCGGCGCCCGCGTCGAAGACGCGCGCGATGTTCGGATGGCTCATGAGCGCGAGCGCCTCGCGCTCGGCCTCGAACCGCGCGACGACCTGCCTCGTGTCGAGCCCGTGCCGGATGAGCTTCAGCGCGACGCGGCGGCGGATCGGTCTTTCCTGCTCGGCGAGGTACACGACTCCCATGCCGCCGCGGCCCAGCGTCTCGAGGATCCGGTACGGGCCGATCTCCTCGGGGGCCGAAGGAGGCGCGTCGGGGAGCGAGCCGACCATCGGCGTGACGCGCAGGAAGTAGTCGATCCGGGCGCGGAGGCGGCTCGCGAGGTCGGGATGCGCGGCCGCGAACGCGTCCGGGTCGGGTCTCGCGCCCGCTTCCCACTCGGCGATGAAATGGGCGAGCGCCGACTCGAGCCGGTCGCCTCCGGCCGGGGCGTCCGCTTCCTCTCGGCGCGACCGCCGCCCGCTCATTCCTCGTTCGCGAGCATGACGAGCCGCGCGAGCGCGCGCGAGAGGAGGACGCGCACCGCGGGCTCGCTGCGGGAGAGGCGTTTCGCGATTTCGGCGTGGGGGAGGCCGAGATCGCGCGAGAGGACGATCACCTCGCGGTAGTCGTCGGGGAGGCGGCTGAAGGCGTCGTTCAGTCTCGCCAGCTCCTCGCGGGCGGCGACGTGGCGGCTCGGTGTCACGCCGTCCTGCGGGACCTCGCCGCCCCCCGACGTCGAGGCGCCCTCGCTCGCGATTCTGCGCTCTCTCACCGCGTCGCGCTTCCCGGCGCCGTAGTAGCGCAGGCGGGCCCGGATCTTGAAGAGCGCCGCCGAGTAGAGCCACTGCTTGAAGCCGTTCTCGTCGCGGTAGCGGTAGTGACCGATGTTCTCGATCGCCTCGCGGCAGACGGACTGGACGAGGTCGGAGCAGGACTCCTTCTCTCGGATGAGCGGGCCCGTGCGGCGCTCGATGAACCCGCGGAGGCCGGGCAGGTGGCGGGCGATGAGCGCATCGACGGCCTCCGGATCGCCTTTTGTGGCCGCTTCGACGAGGCGACGCGGATCCGATGCCAAGCCTGGCCTCCTTCGCTACGAGCGAGGAAGCCGGTGCGGCGCGCGGCGGCGCCCCCCGGCAGCCGGCGATTGTACCCCTCGGGGGCGGAACGGGGTGTAACAGACTCGTGCGGCCGGCCACTGAGGGGGAAGCGAGCGTCCGCACGGCCGGCTCTGGGTTCTCTTTCGAGATCGCCCGGGCGTCCGTCGGATCCTCGCCCGTCCCGTCGTCGCGAAGGAGCCTCCGCCATGCCGCGCCTCACGATCCCGCTCGTCGCCGTCGTCGCGTTCGCCCTACTCGTCGCCCGTGCGGCGGAAGCCCAGGTCTGTCCGTCCCTCCCGCGCGCCCTCGCGCCGGGAATCGCGCAACCCGACGACGAGACGGGCTACGACGTGGCGGCGTCCGGCTCGCGGGTCGTCGTCGGCCGGCCGGGGAGCCACGGCAGGGTTGGTTCCGCCATCGTGCAGCGGCGCGACGGCGACTCGTGGGTCCTGGAAAAGCTCCTTCAGCCCTTCGACTCGCCGTCGGGCGCGGCCTTCGGGCTCTCGGTCGCGATCGACGGCGATCGCATCGTGATCGGAGCGCCGTTCGACGGAGCGTCGGGCATGCAGTCGGGAAGCGTCTACGTCTACGATCGGAGCGGCACGAACTGGCTCCTCACCGCGAAGATCGCCGGTCAAGACGCTTTCTCGCTCTTCGGATTCGACGTCGCGATCTCGGGTCCCACGATCGCGGTCGCGGACCTGAGCTCGTTCGACGAGCGCGTGAAGATCTTCCGGGAAACGGGCGGGATCCTCTCCCTGGAGACGAGCGTCGTGGCGCCGGGGGGCGCGCCGGGAGCGCTCTTCGGCCAGTCGGTCGCCCTGAGCGGCGACCGGCTGGCGGCCGGAGCGCCGGCCGCGGACTCGAACACGGGCGCCGTCTACGTGTTCGAGCGCGGGACGGGTGACTGGAGCACGGCGGTCCGCCTGTTCCCCTCGTCGCAGCAAACGGGCGAGCGGTTCGGAACGTCCGTCGCGCTCGCCGGCGATCGCCTCGTGGCCGGCGCGCCGCGGAGCGACGTGCCGACGACCGACGCGGGCCTCGCGCGCGTCTTCCGCTTCGACGGCCTCTTCTGGACCGAGGAGACGACGCTCGCGGAAAACGACAACTGGGCGAGCTTCCAGGGCGGATCGGGCGACAAGTTCGGCGAGAGCGTGGCGATCGACGGGGACACTATTCTCGTCGGCGCGCCCGGGAAGGACGACAAGGCCACCGACGCCGGAGCGACGTACGCCTTCACGCGGAACGAGGGCGAATGGATCTTCCAGCAGAAGTTCCTGGCGCCCGGCGGATGGTTCGACTGGGACTTCGGACACGCGGTCGCGGTGGCGGGAGCCGTCGGCTTCGCCGGCGCGCCGGCCACGAGCGCCGGCACCTCTCCGGGCGCCGTGTTCGCGCTCCCGTGCTTCGCGCAGTCGGCGCGGCTCCCCCGGCCGAGCGCGCTCGAGGGCGAGCGGTTCGGATTCTCCGTCTCCGCGTGTGGAGAGACGCTGCTCGTCGGCGCGCCGTTCGCCGGGCCCGAAGGGGAGGAGAACACCGGGTCGGCAAGCGTCTGGGTCCCCAAGGGGACGGCCTGGGAGATGGAGGCGGAACTCGTGCCGGCCGAGCCCGACAGGTTCTCGCTCTACGGCTTCACCGTCTCGCTCTCCGGCGACACCGCGGCGATCGGCTCGAACGGCGCGCGCGTCGGAGGAGTGCGCCTCGGCGCCGTTTTCGTCTTCGTCCGCTCCGGCGGCGCATGGACCGAGGAGCAGAAGGTCTCGCCCCCGGGCCTCCTCTCCTCTGACGCGTTCGCGCTCGCGGTCGCGATCGACGGCGACACGATGGTCGCGAGCGCTTATCTGGACGACGACTTCGGCGAGAACGCGGGCTCGGCCTACGTCTTCACGCGGAGCGGCGGCGCGTGGTCGCTCGAGCAGCAGATCTTCCCCGGGGAAACCGTGCCGTTCGCCCACTTCGGCGCGTCGCTCGCGATCTCTGGCGACACGATCGTCGTCGGCGCGCCGAACGACGAGTTCGGCCACGTCGGGATCGGCGCCGCCTACGTCTTCACGCGGTCGGGCGGGGTCTGGACGCGCGAGGCGAAGCTCGTGGCGGACGTCCCCGCGATCGGCGACCGGTTCGGGACGAGCGTCGCCGTCTCGGGCGACACGATCGCGGTCGGCCAGTCGGCGCTCGGCGGACCGCTCGCGACGTCCCTCTTCTCGCGCTCGTCGGGCTGGGCGCGCGAGGCGGTTCTCGTCCGAAGCGTCGCCACGAACGGCGAGGAAGCCGTCTCCCGGGTGTCGCTCGGCGGCAATCTCCTCGCGGTCGCGGTTCTGGCGCACGCCGCGAGCCCCGGCCTCGGCCGCGGCGCGGTGACGCTCTGGGTGCGTTCGGGCGGCGCGTGGCGACTGTCGCAGACGGTGCCCGGGAACGAGACCAACCTGTCCGAGACTTTCGGATCCTCCGTTTCGGTGGATCGAAGAGGCGCCGTTCTCGCGATCGGGGACATGACGAAAACCGGGCGCGTCAATAACGACGGCGCGCTCTACGCGTACCGCCTCGACACGATCCCTCCGGTCATCGATTGCCCCGGCGACCTTGTCGTTCGCAAGGGCGCGATGGGCGGAGCGTTCGTCGGCTTCTACGTGACGGCGACGGACGACCTCGATCCGGCGCCGCTCGTCGAGTGCTCGCCCGAATCCGGGAGCTTCTTCCCGACCGGAGCGACGACGGTGACCTGCCGGGCGACCGACGTCCTGCAGAACGAGTCGACGTGCTCCTTCGTCGTGAACGTCGTCCCCGACGAGGTGTTCTTCCGGCAAGGGAACGTCAACGGCGCCTCGGGCACGATCGTGGACGTCCTTTTCGTGAACGATTCGGCGGGCGATCCGGTCGAGAGGACCATCCTTCTTTCGACCGTCGATCCGCTCGTCATGCGCGTCGCGAACCCGCCGTCCCGGGGACGGCAGTCCACCCGGCTCGCGATGTACGTCTGGCTCCGCGCGCCGACCGCGTCGACCGTGCGGACGCTGCCCGCGGGGATCGGCGTCACGTGCCTCCCGACGCCGCTCAACGGTCCGGGCGGCCCTCAGCCGAAGCGCATCGCGAACTCGATCGGCCGTTCGAACCGGCTGGGCGTGGAGAACTGGCCGGGGCCGCCGACGCGGCCGGCGCCGACCGTCCTCCTCGACATCGCGGCGATCGGAAAGCCGCTGACGCTCTTCGCGCAGGGGCTCATCCTCGACTCGTCGGCGCCGAACGATCAGGTGGCCGTGACGAACGGGGTGCTCGTTCTCGTGAGCGAGTGAATAACGGTCGCGCCGACGTCCCGCGCGGTGGCGCGATCGGGAAGGGGTCCGTCCGGCGGAAGAAGCCGCCCTTCGACTCCTGGGGTTCCGCCTGTGAAGGCTCCGTTGCCGATGCTACGTCGCGTGGTGCGTTGGCTCCGGGTACTCGTCCCATGTCCGCCCGTCCAGCATCCGTTCCGTCCGCTTCTTGAAGACACCTCCCCACTGCTTGAAGAAGAGAGGGACTCCGGTTGGGAGGCATTCATCTCGAATCTCCCGCACTCACTCCGCTGCCACGGGAGGGGCCCCGGGTCCGGTCTCGCCTCCCGCTTCGACGCTGCGGGACGGGTCTCGTCGTCACCTTCGAAGGCAAAGAACGATCGCGTGCGCAGCGGAATAGTCCTCCTCGGTGGCCTGAACGATCCGTTCCCCGAGCACCATTGCCTCAGCCAGGTAGTGCGCTTCGAGGAAAGTCGTTACGGGCTCGAGGCTCGACAGCGTGCCGGGCCATTCCGTCAAGGACTCCACCCGCCGGACGAGCAAGACGTAGGACGGCCGGCGCGACTCAAGGTCGTGCGAGAACTCACCCAGCAAGCGCTCCGCGTAGGGATAGGGTCCGAGAAGCGGGTACGTGAAAACGAGTCGGGAGGCGGCGCTCCGCCCGGCGAAGAAGTAGACCTCGGGCTCTGAGCCGACGACCATGATCGTGTCTTCGGGGCGCGTCCGCTCGGCGAGGTAGCGGCCGATGGCGGGCGCGGCCTCGAACAGCGGACTAATGCGCGTGAGCCGGCTGCGCCCTTCCTCGGAAGCGAGAGACAACGCCAAGACGTTCGTCGCCGGCCAGATCCACGCTGCCAGCGCGAGGGCGCCGAGAGCGAGTCCCGCGGCAGGGCGGCGCGGTACGGCGCGCAGCGCGCCGGCGGACCGGGCGAGCAACCAGGCGGTCGCTACTCCGGCCCCGACCGACAGCGGTGCGATCAACGGCTCGAAATAGTGCACGTATTCTTTCCCGGAGAGAGCAGCGAAGCTGGCGGTCGCGGCGAGCAGGATCCACAACCCGCGGCCGCGCGAGGGCGCCGCGGTGCCGGCAAGCACCGCCATCCCGACGGTGCCGAGAAGCCACAAAGGCGCGTCCCAGCGGGCAACCTGCTTCACGACGAGCCAGGCGATTGTCGCCGCGGACTTCGATCCGTGCCGCTCTCCGATGTAGGCCCAGTTGTTGGTCCACGTGCACTCGACATACTGCGAAAGCGCTCCGTTCCAGGCGAAGAAGGCGAGCGTTGCGCCGAGGACGAGCGCGAATCCGAGCACGGCGAGCGACGCGTCCTTCGCTCCCGCCGCGAGTCGTTGCGCGGCCGGCGCGCCCGCGCCGGAGGAGTGAATGAAGCGGTCGAGGACGAAAAAGACCAACAAGGCCGTGCCCGACTGTTTTGTCTGATACGCGAGCCCTGCGGCCGCGCCGGCGAGTACGAAGTGCGCGCTGCTTCCGCGCTCCCGCCCGCGATACCAAAGCCACGTCCCCGCCGCCAGCCACGGCAGCATGAAGAACTCCGGACTCGACGGATAGACGCAGCCGCATTGGTTGAAAGTCATGACCGCGAATGCCGCCGCGCTCGCGAGCGCGGCACCTCGTCCGAAAAGGCTGCGTCCCAGCAGGAACACGACAACGGTCGTTGCAGCGCCGTAGAGCGCCGTCGCGAGGCGCAGAGCCGACACGCTCGAGCCCGCCACAGCCTGGATCAGCGCCATCAAGTAGAAGACGAACGGCGTCTTTTGGTTGTAGACGTCGGCGTAGGGAACTGCGCCGCGCAGGATCTCTTGTCCAAGGTGGGCGTATTCGCCTTCGTCGCGGATCAGCGCGACTTCGCGATAGGGCCAGCGCACGACGAGGGTGGCGACGAGGAGGAGGCCGAGCAGGAGGAACTCGATCCATCGGCGCGCTGGAGCGACTTGCCGCTGCATCTTCGATGTCATGGTGAAGCGCGCCGGAGCGTGCGTCTCCTTCGGTGGCCCAGTCTACTCAGGAGGTCCGACTCGAAGGATCGACGACTCGTGAATCTTGTCGAGGCCGTCGTGAACTTCATCCTGAAGCCGTCCAGCCGACACGCGAGTCCGTGGGTCGTCTCGTTTGGAGACTCGTCGCGATGGCGTCCGTCGGAGGTCTCGCGGAATCCGCCGAATCTCCGAGTTCTCGGCGGGAACGGGCGGAGGCCGGGAAGAGGACGATGACCGGGAGAGTGCCGTGCCGATCGCCGAAGGACGTCGCGGCCAGAGCCAAGAGTCGTCGCGGAGTTCGGAGCGATGCCGGCTCCGAGCGCCGAGGTCTAGTGTCCGCTCCCCGCCTCCGCCGGCGCCGCTCCGGTCTCGCGGTGCTTCACGTGGCGGTCGAACCACGTGAGCATCTCCGCCGTCGCGTGCAGGACGCTCTCCCGCGCGCGGTAGCCGTGGTCCTCGTGCGGCAGGAACACGAGCCGCGCCGTGCCCCCGTTCCCCTTGACCGCCTGGTACATGCGCTCGGACTGGATCGGGAACGTCCCCGAGTTCGAGTCCTTCTCGCCGTGGATGAAGAGGATCGGCTCCTGGATCCTGTGCGCGGAGAAGAAGGGCGAGAGCTTCACGTAGGCGTCGACCGCCTCCCAGATCGTCCGCCTCTCGCTCTGGAACCCGAACGGCGTCAGCGTCCGGTTGTACGCCCCGCTCCGCGCGATGCCGGCCGCGAAGAGGTCGCAGTGGGCGAGGAGGTTCGCGGTCATGAACGCGCCGTAGCTGTGGCCGCCGACACCCACGCGCTTGGGATCGCCCACTCCGCGCGCGGCGGCGGTGTCGATCGCCGCTTGGGCCGACGACACGATCTGCTCGATGAACGTGTCGTTCATCGTCTCAGGGTCGCCGACGACGGGCATCGTAGCGCTGTCCATGATCGCGTAACCCTGCGTCAGAAAGAGGAGGTGCGAGGGGCCGCGCACGCGCACGAAGCGAGAGGGCGAGCCCGAGACCTGCCCGGCCGTGTCCGGGTCGGTGTACTCGAGCGGATAGGCCCATACGACGAGCGGCAGGCGCTCGCCGGCGCGGTGGTTCGCCGGCAGGTAGAGCGTCGCCGAGAGCGAGACGCCGTCCTTTCGCTCGTAGGTGACGAGTTCCTGCGTCACTCCGCGCAGCGCGGGCTGCGGGTCGGGGAACTTCGTGAGCGGCGTCGCCGCGCCTTTCGCGAGGTCGCGGAGGAGATGGTTCGGCGGCTCGGTCGGGCTCTCGTACTCGGTGACGACGGTCGGCGGCGCGCCCGCGGAACTCGTCACGATGTCCGTCACACGCTCGTAGGTGCCCGCCGCGCAACGCCAGAGCCTTTCTGTTTTCTGCGTGCCGAGGTGGAAGCGGTCGAGGAAGGGAAGCGCGCCCTCGGGCGTCGCGCCCGAGCCCGAGCGGTAGACCCACTCGCCGTCCACGCGCACGACCCGCGTGCCGCGCGCCGTGACGCGGGTCATCGGCGAGCCCGGGTCGCCGTAACGGTCGCGGACGTTCCTATCGTCGACTACGATCGGGGCTTTTTCCGGGTGAGAGAGGTCGAAGAGGAGCGTCCGCCCCCAGCGGCGGTCGCGGTCGTAGTCGCTCGCGAAGACGAGGTCCGGCGCGTCGAGCCACTCGAGGCCGCGCGCGCGCTGGGGGAGGCGGATGATCTCGCGCGGCTCGCCGGTGAACGGAGCGTCGAGCGCCATCCAGCGATCGCGCCATTCGGCCTTCCGCTTCGGATCGCCGCCGTCCAGCGCCTCGGCCCAGACGAGCGTCGCGGGCGCGGTCGCCCGCCAGTGGACGCTCCGTGGCTCGGTGCGGACGCCCTCCATGGGTATGTGCTCGCCGAGCGGCACCTTCGCCACCGTGCGCTCGACGCGGCCGTCGAGATTCCAGACCTCGATCGTGCGCGGGAATCGGTTCTCCGGCAGGACGTACGAAAAGGGCCGCTCGATGCGCTCGACGAGAAGATGCGCGCCGTCGGGGGAGACGCTCGCTTCCGCGTAGAACGCGGGCGCGCCGATCGGCGTGGCCTTTCCCGTGGCGAAGTCGACTCGCGCTATTCGCGACGTGCCGTAGTGCGCGAAGAGCGCCTCGTCGTGCGGGCTTGCGAGCAGGTCCTGGAACGTGCGGAGCGGCGTCGTGGTGCCGGACGTTTCCTGGACGACCGGTCCGCGCGGCACCGACGGCGTGGCGGGCTCCGGCCCGCGCCCCTCGGGGACGCGGAGGACGATCGCGCCGAGGCCGTCGGGCGTCCAGTCGAAGCCACGGCCGAGGAACGCGTTGAGCCCCGTCGCGACGCGCCGCGGCGCTCCATCCGGGACGTCGGCGATCCAGAGCTCGGTGCCGGCGTCGGTCGCGAGCGTGATCGCGATGCGCGTGCTCGTGTGCGACCAGCGGACGTTCGCGATGCGCGCGCCCTCCGGCAGCGCGAGGCGCCGCTCGTTCGCGCCCTCGAGATCTCGCAGCAGAATCCCCGTTTCGTAGCCCGACCGCCACGGCGCATTCGTCACGGGGTCGAGGCGCGTGCCCGCGAGCCCGATCCACGGCCGCGAGACCTCGGCGATCGACGGCATCGACGGCCGCTCGACGAGAAGCATGAAGCGCGCGTCCGGCGAGAGGTCCACGCGCGGCGTCTCGGGCGCGTCGAGGAGCGCGACGACCTCGGGCGGTGGGAGGCGATAGGCGGCCGGATCCTGGAGGAGGGGAAGAAAGAGCGGCAGAAAGAAGAGCGTGGAAGGTGTCATGGCGCCGATTGTAGTCCCGGATCGCCCGCGGCGCCTCGTCTCTCTTCGGCCGCCGCGTGGCGTGTGAAGCGACGCGCGAATCCTACGGCGAGCCTCTCCGCGGCAGCTCCTCGCTCTCGAAGTAGCGTGAAGGAGTGGTGCCGAGATGGCGCCGGAACGCGTGGATGAATGCGCTCGGCCCGTCGTAGCCGAGCGAGAGCGCGACGTCGGTTACCGATCGCCGCTGCGCCAGGAGTTCGAGGGCTTTCATGAGACGGAGCTGAGCGCGCCAGGCCCCGAAGCTCTGCGACGTCGTGCGCGAGAATTCGCGAGCGAGCGTCCGCGCGCTTGCGCCGACGGCCGCAGCCCACTCGGCGAGAGTCCGGCCGTCGGACGGATCCGCGCGGAGCGCATCGGCGACGTCGCGCGCGAGGCCGTCCGGGGGCATCGGCAAGTGGAGCGGCACCACGTCGCCGAAAGCGATCCGGTCGAGCAGAACCCGGAACAGCCGCTCTTCCGAGCCCCCGAGCGGGTACGGTCGCGGCAGTCGGAGCGCCTCGAGGATCAGCTCGCGGAGGAGCGGCGAGACAGAGACGACGCAGCTCGAGACCGGTGCGTGGGGGAGCGCTTCGGGCACGATGTAAACAGTCCGCATGGCCACCGAAGTCACCATGACGACCTCGTGCTCGAGCCGCGGCGGCACCCAGACCGCGCGGAGCGGCGGCACGATCCACGTTCCGCGATCGGCCGTCACGCGCATGACGCCCCGCGCCGCGTGCACGAGCTGACCGAACGGGTGCGCGTGGCGCCCCGTCGTCGCGCCTTGGGCGAAATCGAGCGCGAACACGGCGACCGGACGCTGCGGCATCCGCCGTTTCTGGCCGGTTCGCGACATCGTTTGGCAGCTTACGGCAAGCGAGAAGGGCGCTCAATCGGTAACGTCGGGGCCATGAACGTAGGGATCGCATTCGGCGCCGCGGCGATCGTGCTCGCGGCCGGGTGTTCCTCTACTCCTACGGAGACTTCGATCATGGCCGAAGAGAAGAGGCCGGCGCCGCTTCGCGCGGCGGAGATGGTGGGGTTCATCGTGACGAACGACGTCACGCGCTGTCGCGAGTTCTACGAAGGGAAGCTCGGATTCCGGTTCGTTTCCGAGGACGAGTACGCGCTCTTGCTCGACGCGCATGGACGCTCGATCCGGGTGCAAAAGGGAAAGACGTTCGTCCCGCGGCCGTTCACCGTCCTCGGCTGGAACGTCCTCGACATCGACGCTGCGGTGACGGGCCTCATTGCGGCAGGCGTCCAATTCGAACGATACGGCTTCCCAGGGCAGGACGAGCGCGGAGTCATGAAGTTCCCCGACGGAGCTCGCGTCGCGTGGTTCAAGGATCCGGACGGCAACGTGCTGAGCGTCGCGCAGATGCCGCGCTGACGGCGTCGGGCGGGCCGTGACCGATTAACGGCCGCCAGGCGGGAAAAGGGAGAGAACGAGGAGGTCGTGCGCCCGCTCCTCGCGGAGCGGGGGTCAGTCCCTCTCCACTCGGAGCGTGACGTCGGCAATCGCTCCGGCCGTGACCACGACCGTCGCGCGCGTCGAGCGGAGACCCTTCGCCTCGATCTCGACGATCCACTCGCCCAAGGGCCAGGTGCGGGCGAGGACGACGGGGACGCCCGATGGGAGATCGGCGAACTCACGGGATTCCCCCGAGACAGGGTCGAGGAACCACGAAGTCAACCACCCTCCCTCTTCGTCGCCGGCTTTTCGCCCGGCGAGCCATGCGTCGCGCGTCGCGAGCCCGAGCCGCGGGACCGGAGCCTCGAGCGTGAGGCGGACGCGGCCCGATTCGACGGGGGGCGGGCGTCGCATCGCGATCATCTCGACCACGTCGTCACGGTTTTCCCGCACGAAGACGTCGGGAGCGATGATCGATGCGTACGCATCGGCACCGTCCGCGGGGATGAACGTCGCGTGATAGTGGCCTGGCCGGAGATCGTGAACGAGCCCGTTCTCGTCCGGGATCGCCTCGATCACGATCTCGTCGCCGAAGGCGTACCGGCGCAAGACGAGCCTTCCGTCGCGGAGGATCGTCCCGTCCTCGTCTTGAACGACGACGCGGAGCGTCTCTCGCGCGGGTGCGCGGCTCTCCGGAACGAGAACGAGTTCGACGTCGGTCACGAGCGCGTCCGCCGTGGCGCGCCAGCCCTCCCGCGCCGGAGCGTATCCGCGCGCCTCGGGCGAGACACCCTGAGGGTAGTCCGCGCGCGTCGGCACCCAGGCGATCCCGTCGGGCGGCGCGCTCTCGTACGACTCGGTCATGCAGCCGAATCGCGAAGGACCGACCTCGAGGGGAACGCCCGGAAGTGCGTTGCCGAGATCGTCCGTCACGCGAATCCGCGCCCAGTGTCCGCCGAGCTGGAGAGATACGTCGCGCGCGCCGGTCGCGACCTCGACCGGGTCCGTTCCCTCGATCTCGACCTCGTAGCGGCCGGGCGCGAGGCCCGTGAGGCGGAATCGTCCGTCCTCGCCGGTGAACGCGAGGCAACCGAAGAGCCCGCCGCTCTCCGTCGCGTCCTCGAACGAGCCGTAGTCGCGGTCCCAGAGCCACTCGCGCCGCTCGCGCCGCTCGACGCGCGCGACGAGCGCGACCGCGTCGAGGAGCGTCCGTCCGAGCCCGCCCTTCATGCGGCGAACGAAGATCGGGACGCCCGCGACCGGGCCGCCGCCGGGCATCCGGACGGTCCCCTCGATCGGCGGGCCGGACTCGAGCGCCACGTCGGGCGCGATCGTGTCGGCGACTTTCGCGATCTCGAACGGTTTCGAGATCGCGAGGCCGACGCCCTTCGATTGCGCGCGAAGGACGTATCGCCCGGCCATCTCGATCGGGAGGACGAACGCGCCGTCCGTTCCCGCGATCGCGGCGCCCGCCGCCTCGAACCGCTGGCCCCCGCGGCGCCCGCGGGCGACGTGGAGAAGCTCGACCAGAGCGCCTGCGGCCTCCCTGCGGCCCGGCGCGAAAACGCGGCCACGGAGCGCCGCGCCGCGCTCGAGAGCGAGATCGATCGCCATTTCCGAGCCGCCGTCCCCGGGCCACGCCGCGCGCGACGTCGCGCTCGGCCGATGCCCCGGCGCGGACGCGAACGCGACGACGCTCCGCGAGAGGCGCACCCAGGGGCGCTCGTCGCAGAGCGCCGCGAGGTCGATCTCGGCCCGGCCGGCCGAGTCGGTCCGCTCCTCTCCCACGATCTCGATCCCGCCGCTCTTCCCGCGGAGCGCCACGACGACGCGCGCGTCCCCGATCGGACGGCTCTCGGCATCGCAAACCGTGCTCTCGACGCGCCAGCCGGATGGAGCGGCGAGCGAGAGAGCGAGGGCGATCTCCGCGGCAATCATGCCGCCATTGTCGCATCGGCTGCTGGGCCGGTGTGGTACATCGTCCGCTTCCACCCATGACGGGACTCGGCTTCCTGCGTCGCTTGCGATTCACCGGAGGCCCGCGCTTCTTCGAAACGGGCCGGTGGCTCTTTCTCTCGGTCTCGATCGGAATCGTCTCGGGCATCGGCGCGATCGCGTTCGACCAGATCTTCCGGCTGGCGTCGCGCTGGCTCCTCCTCGAGGTCGGCGGTTACGTGCCCGAGGCGCCGGGGAGCGAGCAGTTCCTTTCCCCGGTCGGCCCCGGCGCGCCGTGGCGGCTCGTCCTCTCGACGGTCGTGGGCGGCCTCGTCGCGGGCTTCATCGTCTTCAAGCTCGCGCCGGAGGCGGAGGGGCACGGGACGGACGCGGTCATCGCGTCGTTCCACCGCGGCCTCGGGAAGATCCGGCGCCGCGTGCCGCTCGTGAAGATGCTCGCGTCGTCGGTCACGATCGGCTCGGGCGGATCCGCCGGCCGCGAGGGCCCGATCGCTCAGGTCGGCGCGGGCTTCGGCTCGTTCCTGGGCGACCTCTTCAAGCTCTCGAACCGCGAGCGGCGGATCCTCATGCTCGCGGGCACGGCGGGCGGCATCGGCAGCATCTTCCGCGCGCCGCTCGGGGCGGCGCTCATCCGCACGGAGATCCTCTACCGCGATCCGGACTTCGAGTACGAGGCGCTCCTCCCCGGCCTCCTGAGCTCGATCACCGGGTACTCGATCTACGCGTCCTACGCGGGCTACGAGCCGATCTTCTCGACGCCCGATCTCCATTTCCACTCGCCGCTCGAGCTCTTGGGCTACGCGGGGCTCGGGATCGTCTGCGCGATCGTCGCGGTCGTCTACGTGTCCGTCTTCTACGGCTCGCGCGACCATTTTTTCGACAAGCTGCCGATCCCGCGCATGCTCCGGCCCGCGGTGGGCGCGGCGCTCCTCGGCCTCCTCGCGATGGCGTTCCCGACCGTGCTCGGCATGGGCTACGGACAGGTGCAGGCGGCGATCGACGGGCGGCTCGCGGCCGCGTGGATGCTCGCGTTCGTCGGCTTGAAGATCGTCGCGACGTCGGCCACGATCTCCTCCGGAGGGAGCGGCGGCGTCTTCGGTCCGTCGCTCGTTATCGGAGGGATGGTGGGCGGCGCGTTCGGGACCTTTCTCCACTCGACGCTGCCCGGTCTCGCCGAGTCGCCCGCCGCCTTCACCATGGTCGGCATGGGGGCGTTCTTCGCCGGAGCGGCGAAGGTGCCGCTTGCCGCGGTCGTGATGGTCATGGAAATGACGGGCTCGTACGGCCTCCTCGTGCCCGCGCTCCTCGCGGCGTCCGTCGCGTATCTCCTGACCCCGCTCCGGTGGAGCCTCTACGAGAACCAAGTCGACAACCGCATGGACTCGCCGGCGCATCTGGGCTCGTTCTCGGTGGATCTTCTCGAGTCGCTCCGCGTAAGAGACGCGATGCGGACGGCGATCGAAGGACGTCTCCTGAGCGAGAGCCGGCTCGTCGACGAGATCCTCGACCGGCTGCGCTCGGAGGGGGCGGCCGCGTACGCGGTGGTCGACGACGAGGGGTGCCTCACGGGTCTCCTCACGGTGGACGGCATCCGCCGCGCAATCGTGCGCGGGGACGGGTAGAAAACGGTGCCTGGCACCGATTTACACCCCTTGGTCGAGGCGCGCGGGCTTTCGCGCGTGCATCGAATGGGACCCGCCGAGGTGCGCGCGCTCGATTGCGTCGATCTCGACGTCGGGCGCGGCGAGTTCCTCGCGGTGGTGGGCGTCAGCGGCTCCGGGAAATCGACGCTTCTGCATCTCCTCGGCGGGCTCGACGCGCCGACCGAGGGCCGAGTGGTCGTCGACGGCCACGACCTCGCCGCGATGACGCCTTACGAGCGCTCTCTCTACCGCCGCCAGGTCGTGGGCTTCGTCTTCCAGTCGTTCCACCTCGTCTCGAGCCTCACCGCGGAAGGGAACGTCGAGCTCGCGCTCCTCTTCCAGGGCCGGCCGCGCGCGGAGCGCCGGCGCTTGGCCGCCGAAGCGCTCGGCCGCGTGGGCCTTCGCGCCCGCGCCGGGCACCGGCCGAGCGAGCTCTCGGGCGGCGAGCAGCAGCGGGTCGCGATCGCGCGCGCGATCGTCCACCGGCCGCGCCTCCTTTTGGCCGACGAGCCGACGGGCAACCTCGACCGGAAGACGGCCGCGAGCGTCATGGAGGTCGTCCACTCCGTGCACCGAGACCTCGGCGCGACCGTCGTCCTGGTGACGCACGACGAGGACCTCGCGCGGCGATCGGCGACGCGGATCCTAAGGCTCGAGGACGGCCGGCCAAAGGACGAGGGCTCAGCGTGCTGAGAGCGCTCGAGATCGCGCGCCACGCGCTCGGCGGCCTCCGCCGCGCGAAGCTTCGATCGTCGCTCGTGGCGCTCGGCGTCGCGATCGCGAGCGGCGCGCTCGTCTCCATGATCGGCTTCGCGCTCGGCGTCGAGGACCAGGCCACCGCGCCGATCCGGAAGCTCGGCCTCCTGTCGCAAATCCGGGTGATGGCGAAGGAGGGCGGCCCCGTGCTCGACGACGCCGCGATCGACCGGCTGGCCGGGATCGAAGGCGTCATGGCCGCGTGGCCGGACTTCCGCGTGAACGAAGTGGTCTTGCGGAACGGCGCGAAGGAGACGACCGCCCGCGCGATCGGCATCCCGCGCGAGGTCGGCTTGACCGGCATCCTCGACGCCGTGCTCGTGGCGGGCAAAGCGTTCTCGCTCGACGACGCGGGCCCGGGCGAAAAGCCGCGCATCGAAACGATTCTCGGCACCAAGGTCGCAACCGCACTCGGCTTCGCCGATTTCGCGTCCGCCGTCGGCGCGACGGTCGAGGTCGACGCGGCCGGAGTCGCCCCTTCGGAGGGCGGCGGAACGGCGCTCGAGGCGAAGAAGATCGAAATGACGGTCGCGGGAGTCATGGAGACGCCGGTGCCGGCGTTCGTCGTCGGGTTCGACGTCGTCCTCGTCCCGGTCGACGTGGCGCGGAGCCTCCCCGGCGCGGCCGGCGACTCGCGGTCGCTCTCGCGCCGCGCTCGGACGGGCGAGTCGATCGGCGAATCGACGGAGGCGATCGTCCGGACGGCAAACCCGGCCGACGTGCCGCGCGTCGACGCCGAGATCGCGGCCTTGGGCTACGAGACGCGGACGACGCTCGAGAACTTCGAGGACATGAAGCGGTTTTTCCTCTTCCTCGACGTTCTTCTCGCGGCGGTCGGCACTGTGGCGCTCGTTGTCGCGGGCCTGGGAATCCTCAACACGGAACTCATGAGCGTCCTCGAGCGCTTCCCGGAGATCGGCGTCTACAAGGCGATCGGCGCCTCCGATGGCGACGTGCGGATTCTCTTCCTCTCTGAGGCGGCCGCGGTGGGGCTCCTGGGCGGCCTCGCCGGCCTCGTCCTCGCGCGCGGCGTCACGTTCGTGCTCGAGATCGCGGCCAACGCTTACGCGCGGAGCCAGGGGGTCGAGGGGCCGATCGCCGTGTTCTCCTTCCCGGCGTGGCTCATGATCGGCGCCGTCCTCTTCTCGGTCGCGATCAGCGTCGGGAGCGGCCTCTACCCGGCGTCGCGCGCGGCGCGCGTCGATCCGGTCAAGGCGTTGCGGGCCGGGTGAGGCGCTACCGCCAGCCGTAGACCCAGAGCGACGCCGGGGCGACGCGCGAGGCGGTCTCGTCGAGCGCCATGACGACGCCGATCGGCGCCGGCTCCACGTCGTCCGCGCGGCCGTTGTACTGCGTCGCGCCCCAGCGCGTGCCGCTCGCGACCAGCTCGAGTTCCACGAAGCGCTCCGATGCGACGTCGAACTCGCCGCGGCCCTCGATCGTCGTCTCGAAGCCGCGCTCCTGCTCCGTCGGCGCGTTTCGGTCGTTGAAGCCGTCGATCGGCCAGGCGCCCTTCTTCACCGCGCGCGTCGCGCCCTCGAACCGGACCGACGCCTTCTTGCCGGCGACCCTCTCGACCACGGCGACGAGATCGGCCGTCACGACGTCCGCCGCGTCGAAGGGCGGCGTCTGTCCGCGCACGTTGTCCACGAAGTGGCATTGCGCGATCCGCGCGACGAGCGCTCGCGGGACGGCATGCCGGATTCCCGGCTTCAACTCTCGCGGCAGGAACGACCGCGCCTCGTCCGGACGGAACCACGCGGTGTCCTGGTTCCACGCGTCGGCGCGCCAGTCGTTGCGGCGAGGGTTCTCGGACACTTTCTTTCGCGGCAGGTCTCGCGTGACCACGCGGAGCGCGAGGCCGTCCTCGGGAAACCGGCGCTCGTATCGGGGAATCGTCGCCGCGGTGCCCGCAGGGTCGGCCCTCGCGCGGCGCTCCTCGCGCGGGAGCGACTTCCAGTTCGCGAGCGCCTTTTCGAGCATCGATGCCACGGCTCGCGCGCTCCGCGTGTTGATCGAGCCCAAGAAAACGCCGCTCGGCGCGAACGTGTAGATTCCCTGGCGCGTGTTGGTGGGATCGGTGCGCCCCGCGTAGTGGCCCTGTTCCGCCACCGCCTGGAAGAAGAGGCACTCGGCGTCCTTCCCGCGCTGCAAGCGCCCGACCTCGTCCGCGACCGGCAGGAACTCGGAGGCGAGCCGCTTCACGTTTTCGTCGGACCAGACGGACCGTCTGGCTGCGATGCCGTTGTTTCAGGTGCAGCCGAGCGGGTGCCCGTTCATCGCCCAGAGAAGTACGGGCCGCTCCGCGGCGTCGGCCTCGACGAGCGCGTCCCAGAGCGCGGCGCGCCACGGGATCTCGAGGAACTCGTGCTCCTCGGCGCTCGGGAGGACTCGCGCGCGCACGGTGTCGAAGAAGTCCGCGGGCGCGGCGGAGAGTAGTGCGGCGGAGAGCATCGCGTTGATCTTCATCATCGTGAAACCACTCCGATCGAGGACCCCACCCAATCGAGGTCCTTGTTGTGGTCGACGCCGTGCATCTTCGCACGGGAGAGCCGGCAGAGGTTGATCGCCGGCACGAGCGCGTCCTCCCCGTCGGGGCGGAGGAGGAGGACGCGGATCTCGACCTTGACGCCGACGCCCGACGGCGTCAAGAGCTTCGGCGCGTACTCGACCTTTTCCATGAGGAGCCAGTCTCGCCGGCTCTTCTCCGGGATCGCGTCGATGGTCTCGCGCGTGACGTCAATCACGACGCCGCGCCCCGCGAACGAAAAGAGCGGCTTCAGGACTCGGCGCGAGAGGTCGATGGAGGCGAGGTCCACGTCGGAAAGGAACTCCGCGCGCGGCACCGCGGAATGCGAAAGCCTCGGGATCGTCGCCTTCGACCAGATCCAGTACCAGTTGGGGTGCGGCACCCACGTCACGTCGAGCCGCTCGCGCCAGTCAAACGGCGGCACGATCCCCATCGCCTCGAGCTCGTCGAAGACCACGCGGTTGTAGATCCGCTTCACCGGAACGAGCTTCCCCTCGCGCGGGACGAAGAGCTTCCGGCCCTCGCGGACGAGCGCCGTCACGCACGCCGCGCGGACACCGAGGAACTTCTCCGTCGCGATGAAGTCGGCGCGCGTCTTCTGTTTCTCTGGAACGATGTCGAGAAGGACGACCTGGTCGGGGTCCGCATCGCCCACCACCGTCCGGCGGAGGAGCGCAAGGTACTCGTCCCGCGACAGCCCCGAGAAGAACCACGACCACTCGCGCGGGAGCCCGGGCATGCCGGCCAGCGCCTCGGCCCAGACGTCGCCCTGGATCACCTGCATCGCGTAGAGCGACGGGAAACCCTGCGCCTCGATGAGGCGCGGGACGATCTCGCCGCCCGGTCCCGAGCAGAGCGCGAAGTCGACCACGGCCATGTGGGGAAGCACGTCGGTCGCGGGAACCCGATAGCGATCGGGGATCCGCTCGCCGCCATGCGAGATCACGGCCGCGCGCGACATCTCCTCGACGATCTCCCGCGCCGCGGCCTCGCACGCGTCGCGGATCCGGTGCGAGAGAAGGACCGGCGTCTCCGCGAGCCGGAAGGAGAATCCGTCGAGCCCGTGGCGGCGCGCCATCTCGCGCGTCACGTAGTCGTGCACGTGGGGCCCGTAAGCCGCGTTGAACGCGCTCCGGAGTCCCGGCTCCACGCGTCAAACTCCGAGCGAGTCGACGTCCACGAGATAGCGGCTCTTTCGCATGATCGCCTCGCCGTCGACGAACACGTCGAACTCGCGGCCGACGATGTCGATGTGCGTCGGGGCGAACCAGTCGGCGCCGGTGTGCTCGGCGTAAGGGTGGCCGAACGCGATGTGGACGCCGGGCAGCTTTTCGTCCTGGAGGATCTGGCCGATGACGTCTCGGATCGCGATGTTCGTCCCCAGCGCGAACTCACCCACACGGTTCGAGTTCTCGTGGCGGCTCGTGTACGCGCGAAAACCCTCGAGGACGTCGGCGCGCTCGCAGCGGAGCCGCACGATGCGCGACCTTTCGATGGTGACCGTGAGAGGGTGCTCCCGCAGGTCTCCGTACTTCGACGCGAGCCAATCGCCGAGGACGCCGTCGCAGACGAAGACGCCCTCGACGCTTCCGGGCGACGTGAACACCTCGCCGCCGGGGAGGTTGCCCCAAGTCTCGGGGCTGATGAGACCGGACGTCTTGATCCATTTGAGCTTCGGGTCGAGCGCGACCGTGATGTCGCTCCCCGCGGCAGACACGCAGCGCATCGTCCGCGCGGCCTTGACCCGCTCGAGGACCCAGCGCGAGAGCGCGTCGACTTTCCGGAAGTCGGCGCGCATCCCTTCCAGCATGATCGCGGGGGAGATGTTGACCATGTGCGCGTGCCGGATCTTCCGCCGGTTGACGATCGCCGTCATCTCCATGCGCGCGGTCAACTCGCCCGTCTTCGCGGACGCGGCGAAGAGCGACACTTCCGCGCCCTCGAGCGCTCTTCGGATCGGATCCGGCAGCGAGCGGAGCGGGCGCTCGGCGTGGTCCTCGAGAACGAACGTCTCGAGGTCGGCGCGCGCGGCCAAAAACTGCGCGGCGATCGCCGCGGCGATCTCGCGGTTCTCTTGGTCGGAGACGAGGACGCAGCGCTCGCCGGGCTTCACCGCGAGGCACGTGAAGACCGCGTTCCGCGCGCCCTCGTCGAAGCTCCGAGGCCAAGCGCCCTCGGCGGCGGTCTCGCTCATTCGGCCTCGCTCGCTCCCGCTCGGAAGGGTCACGCGGGCCGGCTCGCTGCCGCCGGAGCGGGCGCCGCCTCGTCCGCGAGGCCGTGCTCGGTCTCTCGCGCGACGTATTCCATGACGGTCTTGAGATCGCCCGTCTCGCGCCAGACCGCGAGCTGCCGGTCGGCCCCCGTGCCGTTCCGGAGGATCCAGCGGACCTTCTCGATCTCGTGCCGGCTCTGGAGCTCGTCAACCACGTCGTCGACGAACGCGAGAAGCTCCTCGACGAGATCGGGCGTCGGCGCCTCCTCCTCCTTGCGGAAATCGATCAGCTTTCCGCGGATCCCCCAGCGCGCGGCGCGCCACTTGTTCTCCATGATGAGCGCGCGGCGGTAGATTCGGAAACCGAGGTTTTGGCTCAGGAGCTTCCAGAGCTTCACGGTGACGGCCTGGATCAAGGCCGCGATGGCGATCGTCTCGTCGACGCGCATCGGGACGTCGCACATCCGGAACTCGATCGTCTTGAAGCTCGGGTGGAGCCGGATGTCCCACCACACCTGCTTCGGGTCGCGAATGCAGTTGGTCTTGAGGAGGAGGTCGATGAACGACTGGTACTCCGCGTACGACGACCACTGGTCGGGGACGTTCGTTCGCGCGAACTTGTCGAAAAGCTTCGATCGATAGGAGTGCCAGCCCGTGTCGCGCCCGAGCCAGAACGGCGAGTTGACCGAGAGCGCGAGAATATGCGGAATGAAGTACCGCGCCTCGTTCATGATCTGCAGCGCGTCCTCGGTGTCCTCGATCCCGACGTGGACGTGGAGGCCGAAGATGAGGTTCGCGCGCGCGACCACTTGCAGGTCCGAGATGATCTGCTCGTAGCGCGCGTTCGGCGTGATCCCGACGTTGGCCCAGTGGGAGAAGGGGTGCGTGCCCGCGGCCGCGATGTCGAGGCCGTTCTTCTTCGCGATCGCGACGAGGCCCCGCCGGAGCGACGTCACGTCGCGCCGGGCCGCAGAGATGTCCGGGCAGATCTCGGTGCCGACCTCGATCACCGATTGATGGAGCTCGGGCTTGATCCGCTCCTTCAGCGTGAGGCGCCCCTCCTCGAAGATCTGCTGGATGTGAGAGCGGAGCTCCCGCGTCTCGGGATCGAGGACCTGGAACTCCTCCTCGATGCCGATCGTGAAGCTCGGACGCGGGCGCACGAGGTCGTGCCTACCTTTTGCCGCGGCCGGCCGCGACGGCCGGCTTCGTCTTGCCGGGGCCGCTCGACCGGCGCGCCGGTGGCGTCGCGGGGCGCGCCGGCGGCGCGGCCTTCTTCGCGGGCTTGCGCAATGTCATCCGCTCCGGCCAATCGCCGGAGAGCTCGACCGGGCGCGGCGCGAGCGCACGCTCGACGAGGAGATCGGCCGTCAGGCGGACGATCCAGTCGAAGTTCTCCTGGCCGACCGAGTGCACGTCGCAATCGGGCGCCGGGTTCATGAAGTCGATCGCGTACGGCACCCCGTCGCGGACCGCGAACTCGATCGTGTCGAGGTCGTAGCCGAGCGCCCGGCAGAGCGCGACGGCGTCGCGGGTCATCCGCTTCTCGAGCGCGGCGGAGGGACGGGGAGCATCCTTCACGTACCGCTCGTGGAACGGCTTCGACGGATCGTAGCGCATGATCCGGACCGCCGACCGGCCGACCGCGTAGCAGCGATAATACTCGGTGAACTCGATCGCCTCCTGCGCCATCATGCAGAGCGTGTGCGTGTTCGAGTAGGCGGAGAAGAATTCGTCGGGAGTCGAGACCTTGTAGACGTCGCGCCAGCCGCCGCCGTACGCGGGCTTGAGGAAGATGGGGAAGCCGAGATAGGTGAAGACGGCCTGCCAGTCCATCGGGAAGACGAGATTCGTGAACGACTCGCTCTTCGTGTTCGGCGGGTGCTCCTTGTGGGGGAGGACGACGGTGCGCGGCACCGCCACGCCGGCGGCCTGCGCGACCACGTTCTCGAAGAACTTGTCGTCCGCGGCCCACCAGAACGGGTTGTTGACGACCTGCGTGCCGCGCGCGGCGGCGCACTTGAGCCAAGTGCGATAGAAGGGGACCTCGTGGCTGATCCGGTCGAGGACGACGTCGTACTTGGGGGTCTCGTCGTGGCGGACGGCGCCGATCTTCACCGGCTCGGCGACGACCCGCCCGCGCGAACGCTCGGCGATCGCGGGAACGAGCGCCTCGGGAAACGTCCGCTCCATGCCGTAGAGGAGCCCGACGGTGTTCGGCTTCGTCATGGGGATAAGAACTCCGGGAAGGTCGTGGGCGAGCGTCGGGCGCGGCGCCGCGGGCTTCCGGGCCCGCAGCGCCCCGATGCAGCCTCGGCGGATCCTCCGCCCCCTCGCGAGGGCGCGCGCGGCGCCTTCGCGCGAGCGTCCGTCAGCCGTTCACAAGTTGGTTGATTTTCCGAGGTTGTTGGGGAATGATCGACGTCGGTCTCGGCGGGTCGCGAGCGCCCGAACAGGCCGACCTCTCACGGCGGCGATGCTATGAGAAGTCGCCGAGGTTGTAAAGGACGCGCGATCGGCAGCAATCGGTCCCCGGAGCGCACTCCGGGATCTGCGGAACCCTCGATGCCAGCGAAGTCCATCCGCGGCCGCGGCGCCCGATCGATCGGGCGTCGCCGGGCCGCACGCGCCGCGGACGATCCCGCCGCGGTCGAGCAGCCCCCGAAACCCGCCACGGCCTGCGGCGTCGCGCGCGACTACGTGAAGAGCCGGAGCGAGCGGCTCTCGCGCGACATGGAACTCCTCTGGTTCGGACGCGCGGGCCGTCCTCTCGTCCTCTTCCCGACGTCGTGCGCGCGGTTCTTCCAGGCGGAGGACTTCGGGCTCGTCGAGGCTCTCCGGCCGAAGATCGAGGCGGGCGAGCTTCAGGCGGTCTGCGTCGACGGGGTGGACGAGGAATCCTGGTACAACGCGAGCGTCCACCCATCGGTTCGGCGCGCCCGCCACGAGCAGTACGACGCGTACTTGCACGACGAGCTTTTGCCCTACGTCCGCCGCCGGTCCGGGCGCGCGGATCTCGCGCTCTTCGGCGCGTCCTTCGGCGCCTACCACGCCGTCAACCTCGCGTGCCGGTATCCGGACGAGATCGGGAAGGCGATCGCGTTCTCGGGCCTGTACGACATCCACCGCTTCCTGGACGGCCACTGGGACGACGGCTGCTACTTCCAATGCCCGACGGCCTACGTTCCGAACATGGACGAGAGCTGGGTGAGGCGCCTCTCTCGCGTCGCGTTCGTCGTCGCGACCGGCGAGCACGACTCGCTCGTCGCGGACAATCGCGGGTTCGCCGAGATCCTCTCCAACAAGGGGATTCCCGTACACGCCGAGATCTGGCCGGGAGTTTTCGGGCACGACTGGTGCTTCTGGCAGGAACACCTGCCGCGCTTCGTTCCCTGACGACCGTCGACCGAGGGCCGCGAAGACCCGAACACGCCGAGGAGATTCCGAGAATGGCCGCACTCGACGCCGGCAAGTTCAACCCCTGGGCGATGGCGCTCGCGCAGTTCGACGCCGTCGCCGATCGAATGAAGCTCGACTCGGGACTGAAGGAGGCCCTGCGCACGCCGCGGTGCCAGACGGCCGTCGCGTGTCCCGTGCGGATGGACAACGGCACCGTGCGCGTTTTCCAGGGGTATCGCGTGCGCCACAGCGACGCGCTCGGCCCGGGAAAGGGCGGGATCCGCTACCACCCCGACGTTTCGCTCGACGAGGTCAAGGCGCTCGCCATGTGGATGACGTGGAAGACCGCCGTGGTCGGGCTTCCTTACGGCGGCGCGAAGGGCGGCATCGCGTGCGACCCGAAGTCGATGTCGGCGAGCGAGAAGGAGCGGCTCACGAGGAGGTTCACGCGCGAGATCGTCGACGCCATCGGCCCCGAGAAGGACATTCCGGCGCCCGACGTCAACACGGACCCGCAGGTGATGGCGTGGATCGTCGACGAGTACTCGGCGCTCCGCGGACATCCGGTGCCGGCGATCGTCACCGGGAAGCCTGTCGCGATCGGCGGGTCGCTCGGCCGCAACGAGGCGACGGCGCGAGGCGCGTTCTTCTGCGTGCAGCACGCGGCGGACGCGATCGGGATGGACCTCGCGAACACGAGCGCCGCCGTGGAGGGATACGGAAACGCGGGGTACTTCGCGGCGCGGTTCCTGCACGAGGCCGGCGTGCGGATCGTGGCCCTCTGCGATTCGAAGGGCGGCGTCCGGAACGCGGACGGGCTCGATCCCGAGGCCGTGCTCGCGCACAAGAAGAGCACGGGCTCCGTGAAGGGGTTTCCGGAGGGCGAGCCCGCGACGTGCGAGGACGTCCTCACCGCCGAGTGCGACATCCTCGTGCCGGCGGCGCTCGAGAACGAGGTGAACTCGTCGATCGCGAAGCGCATCGGAGCGAGGATTGTCGCCGAAGCCGCGAACGGCCCGACGACGCCGGAGGCCGACGCCATCCTCGAGGCGAAGGGGACGATGGTCATCCCGGACATCCTCTGCAACGCGGGTGGCGTCACCGTCTCGTACTTCGAGTGGGTGCAGAACCTCCAGTCGTTCTTCTGGACCGAGGACGACGTGAACCGGAAGCTCGCCGAAGTGATGGCGCGCGCGTTCCGAGCGGTGCACGAGATGTCGGTGTGGGAGAAGTGCTCGATGCGGACGGCGGCGTACATGAGGGCCGTGACGCGCGTGGCGGAGGCGATGCGGCTCCGGGGCTACTGTGCGTGATCGCTCCTCCTCCCGGGGAGGAGGAGCGTCGGCGGGCCGGCTGCCGGAAGGGTCGCGCCGCGTGCGCTCCGCGCCGGCCGGCCGGGCGGCCGCGCGGCGGCGCGGGACGGGCCTAAGGTCGCCGCCGGCCGGGGTCCTGGTCGCGGGCGGAGCCGGGCTCGTGGGGCTCGCCGTCCTCGTCGTCGCGCTCCTTTCGGGGAAGAACGGCGCGCCCGTGGGGAATCCCGACGCCAAGGCCGAGGAGAAGCCGCGCGTCCTCACGGAGTCGGAATGGAGCCTCGCGAAGAACCTGGCCAGCGAGGGGATCCGGCTCGCCTCCGACGCGGAGCGGCTCCGTGCGGCCGGCGACGAGGCGGGCTTTCAGCGGCTCGCGCGCGAGGCGGCGGCGAAGCTCGATCGGGCAATCGCGATCTGGACCGACTGGGTGGACTCGGTGCCGGCCGAGGTCGCCGACAAGTACGCGGGCTACGGCGAGAACGTCCGCCGGTGGAACCTCCGCCGCCGCTCGCTGCCCCGCTGAGAAACGGTACCAGGTACCGTTTCCGGGTGAGAAACGGTACCAGGTACCGTTTCCGGGGCGCTCGACGGCGCGCGAGGGTCTAAATGGTACCTGGTACCGTTTCTGAATTCGTCCGGCGGCTCGGGCTCGCGCCGCACCCCGAGGGGGGCTTCTTCCGCGAGGTGCACCGCAGCGCGGAGACGGTACGCACCGAGCGCGGCGAGCGCGCGGCCGCGACTGCGATCCACTATCTTCTTCCGGCCGGCTCGTTCTCGGCGCTCCACCGCGTCGCGTCCGACGAAGTGTGGACATTTTTCGATGGCGACCCGCTCGAGCTCTTCGTCGTCCCGAAGGGACGGAGCGCGCCGATCCGGCACGTCCTCGGCCGCGACGTCGCCGCGGGCGAGACGCCGATCGCCGTCGTTCCGCGGCTCGCGTGGCAGGCCGCGGCGCCTCTCGGCGAGCGATTCTCCTGGTGCGGCTGCGTCGTCGCGCCCGGCTTCGACTACGCCGACTTCGAGATGCCGGGCCGCCCGGAGCTTCTGCGCTCGCGCGAGCTCGGCGCCCATCCCGATCTCGTGCGCCGCTTCGGGCGGCCCGCGTAGAAAACGGTGCCTGGCACCGTTTTCTACGCAGCACCGTTCTTCACAGCAGCAGCGCCAGATAGTCGACGGTCGGCGTCGCGATCAGGTAGTTGCGGTGGCTCGTGAGCGCGGACGACCGCGGCACGGGATGCCGGTTCGCGACGTGCCCCAGCGCCAGCGCCGCGAAGACGCGCGCCGAGCCGTCGGCGCCGCGGCGCTCGAGAAGGCCAAGCAGCGGCTCCACGGCCCGCGCGTCGCGGAGGTGCCCCAGCGCGAGGAGGAGCGAACCGCGCTCCCCGCCGCAATCGGCGCTCTCGACCGCGCGGAGGAGCGTCGTCAGGGCGTCGTCCGTCCCGATGAGTCCCGCTGCCCGCGCGAGCGGCTCGACGAGGGAGGGGCTCGGCCGGTCCGCGAGAGCGCGCTCGATCACGGGCACCTGCGAGCGGTCGCCCGCGAGCCCGAGCCCGAGCGCCGCGTAGCCGCGGAGCATCGGGTTCGTGGACTCGTCCGCGGCCAGTGACGCGAGAGCCGGGATCGACTCCGGGTCCTTGAGGAGCCCGAGCGCCACGGCCACGGCCGAGCGGTGGCTCGGCGTCCGCCGCTCCTCGCGCAATTCGGCGCGGAGGTACGGCGCGCACGTGGGATCGCGCGAGATCCCGAGCCCCATCGCGGCAAACGACCGGAGGGCCTCGTTCCGGGACTCGGTGAGAGCCTCGAGGAGCGCCTTGCGGGCGGTCGGCCCACCGCCCGATTCGCCAAGCGAGACGAGCGCGAACGCGCGCGCCGGGACGTCCTTTTCGTCCTCGGCGGCGCGCGCGAGGAACGGGACGACGCGGGCGTCGATCTCGGCCGCGGGCCCGAGCGAGAGGATCGCCGAGCGCCGGACCTGCGCGGGCGCCTTCGCCGCGAGGTCGAGCAAGATCTCAACCGTGTCCGCGTCGCCGCAGATGCGCCCGAGCTTTGCCGCGGCGAGCGCCCGGAGGTCGTCGTCGGCCTTCTCGTCGGCCGCGAGCGCGCGGAGCGTGTCCCGCGACGAGGCGCACGGGACGAGCCCGAGCGCGACGACGGCGCTCATGCGGAGGTCGCGCGGCGTGTCGTTGGCGAGCGCGATGGAGCGGAGCGCGCCGGCCGTCGCCGGGTCGCCCACGAGCCCGATCGCGACGGCCGCGACGCCGCGGACGAACGCGTCCTCGCGCGGATTCGCGGCGATCCGCTCGAGCCGCGGCAGCGACTCGCGCGCGCCCGCGTCGCCGAGCGCAAGCGCGGCGGAGAAGCGAACGTCGCGCACGGGATCGTCGAGGAGCTTCTCCATCTCGGCGACGGGCGCGCCGTCGGCGACGCGTCCGAGCGCCTTCACCGCGGCGGCGCGGACGTCGCTCTCGCGGGACGCGAGCGCGCGGGTCAGCGCCGGCACGATGCGGTCCCGCACGTTGGCGGGCGTGCGGGCGTCGTCGGCTTGGCGCCGGTTCGCGCGGTCTTCCGATCCGAGGAAGAAGTCCGCCGAGCCGCTCGAACGCGCCTTTTCGCGAGCCGCCTCGAAATCGATGAAGCGGTACTGGTTGTTCCACCACCACGCTTCCCAGTTGAAGACGTCGCCCGAAGAGGCGCGCCGGCGCCTCCCGCCGGGCGTGGCGCCGCGCGGCCGCGAGCCTCCTCCCGCCGTCGGTCCGCGACCGGGCGTGATGGGGCCGATCGCCGGGCGCGGAGTCGTGCCGGCGCTCCCGCCGCGACCGGCGGTGGTTCCGGACGGGCCGTCGTACGGCTCCGGCGCGGGCGCGGGCTTCGGATCGGGCGTGGTGCCGCCGCCGGGACGCGGCGTCGATTCCGCCCGGGGACAAGGCGCCAGCGTCCTCGCGGGCGGAGCGTCGGGCGGCGGCTCGGGCGGCGCGGGCGGCGCGGGCGGCGCCGGATCGGCCTCGGGTGCCGAGGGCACGAGCGTCGACCAGGGTCTTGGCGGCCGCATCACCGGACAGCCTCCGGCGACGGCGGGCCGCGGCTCGGGAACGGCGACGAGAAGCACGGCGAACGCGGCGATGGCGCGGGGGAAACTCCCGCTTCGTGAAGTGCGCATGCCCGAAACTCCTTTCGATCCCTCGCCCGTCCGCGCCGCGAGTCGGGCGCCGCGGACTTACGTCTTTGGTGCTGGGCGAAGCACGGCTCCGGCGGAGACGAGTCGTTCCGGCGAGCGGAGGCACGCGCCGGGGAGCGGAGTGGGCTCCCTTTCTTCTTCTGATTCGAGTCTCTCCCCGTTTTTTGCTTTCCGCAAGAGGGGAGTAGAAAACGGTGCCAGGCACCGTTTTCTACCCCTTCTTTCCCCCCAGCCAGCCGAGGCGGCGGAAGAGGAGGAGGAGAGCGGCCGTGACCGCGAGCGAGACGGCCCAGAACGCGATGTATCCGTACCGCCAGCCGAGCTCGGGGAGGTTCGTGGGCGCGCTCGTGTCGAAGTTCATCCCGTAGATGCCCGCGATGAACGTGAGCGGGATGAAGATCGTCGCGATGACGGTGAGGACGCGCATCACTTCATTGGTTCGGTGGGAGACGCTCGAGAGGTAGACGTCGACGAAGCTCCCGGCCAGTTCGCGGTAGTTCTCGACCACGTCCACGACCTGCGCCACGTGATCGGCGACGTCGCGGAGATAGGGCAGCACCGTCTCCGTGAGGCGCGGGTGGCCGTCGCGGAGAAGATGACTGAGGACGTCGCGCAGTGGCCAGGCCGCGCGCCGGAACGCCATGAGGTCGCGCTTCACGCGATAGATCTCGGACAGGACCTCCTGATCGGGCCGCTCGAGGACCCGCTCCTCGATCGCCTCGAGCCGCTCGCCGAACGCCTCGAGGACGGGGAAGTACCCGTCGACGATCGCGTCGATCACCATGCACGCGAGGTAATCGGTCCCCGACTCGCGAAACGTCTTGCGGCCCTGGCGGAGGCGGTTCCGGAGCGGCTCGAAGCAGTCGCCCGGGCGCTCCTGGAACGAAACGAGGAAGCCCTCGCCGAGGCAGAGCGAAACCTGCTCCCAGTGGCACTCGCCGTCGTCCGCCCCGAGCGTCGCCATTCGGAGAACGCAGAAGAGCAGCTCCTCGTAAGTATCGGCCTTCGGCCGCTGCCCGGTGTTGGCGACGTCGGCGAGCGCGAGCGGGTGGATCTCGAACGCCTCGCCGAGCCCGCGGAGGACCGCCTCGTCGCCGAGCCCGTGCACGTCGATCCAGGCGACCGCGCCCGGCCGCACCGCGGCGCGCGCCTCGGACGGCGAGGCAAGGTCGCGCTCGTCGATCGTCGCGGCGTCGTAGACGATTGCGTGGAGCTTCGGAGGAGGGCTCCCCTCGGGCACCGCGAACGTGCCCGGCGACGAGCCGGGCCTGACCAACCTCCGGCGGAAGAGCGAGCGCCGCGCCGTGTGCTTTTTCTTCTTCTTCTGCGCGGGCGCCTTGTCCTCGCTCTCCCGCGGGCCGGTCACGATCCGCGCCCCGTCGCCGGCGCGAACTCGTCGATCGCCGAGAGGAGAGCGCGAATCTCCTCCGGCACGAGGTCGCCCATGTGGGCGATCCGGAACGTCTTGTCCTTGAGCTTTCCGTAGCCGCCCGCGACAGCCATGCCCCGCTCGGCGAGGAACGAGGAAAGCGCTGCGAAGTCGAGGCCGCCCGCGCTCGACACGCACGTGACCGTCTCGGACTCGAAGCCCTTCTCGGCGAAGAGGGCGAATCGCTCGGCGGCGAACGCGCGCACGAGTCGCGCCATCTCGCGGTGGCGGGCGAACCGCGCCTCGAGGCCCTCGCGCTCGATGCGGTCGAGCTGCGTGCGCAACGCGTAGAAGATCGAGACCGCTGGCGTTTGCGGAGTCGAGAACTGGTCGTGGAACTTCCGGTAGTCGAGGAAGTCGAGAAAGTACCCCCGATGAGGAACCGTCTCGGCGCGCGCGAACGCGCGGTCGCTCACGCTGAAGAGGACGAGCCCCGGCGGAAGCGCCATCGCCTTCTGGACGCCGGCGAGGCACACGTCGATCCCGTGGCGGTCGACGTCGACCGCGACGCCGCCGAGCGACGAGACGGTGTCGACGAGGAGGAGCGTGTCCGGCCTCTCCCTCACGACCGCCGCGATCTCGGCGAGCGGGTTCATGAGCCCGGTCGACGTCTCGTTGTGGACGAGCGTCACGGCGTCGTAGTCGCCCGCGTCGAGCGCTTTTTTCACCGCTTCGCCGCGGATCGCGCGGCCCCACTCGGCCGAGAGCGAGCCGCACGGGACGCCGTTCGCCTTCGCGATCTCGTGCCAGCGCTCGCCGAAGGCACCGTTCGCGAGGCAGAGGACGCGCTTCTTGACGGTGTTGCGCAGCGCCGCCTCCATGAGGCCCGTCGCCGAGCCGGTCGCGACCATGACGCGCGACTTCGCGGTTCCGAAGAGCCTCGGCAGGCGCGGGAAGACGTCGCGGCAGAGGGCCGTGAAGTCGGCGTGCCGATGCGCGATCATGGGGCGCGCCATCTCGGCCAGGACCTCGTCGCGGACCTCGGTGGGCCCGGGAACGAAGAGCGTCTTGCGTCGCGGCGGTGATGTCATCTTCTCTCGAGGGTCGTCGGAGGACGGATGTCGACGCGGGCACGAGGGCCGGCGAATTCTATCACCGCGCTTCTTTTCCTCGCCGCCGCCGCGCCCGGTCGCGCGAGCGACGCGGTCGAAGGAACCCTCTCCGCCGCCGACGGTCTCGCGCTCCGTTATCGCGTCGTCGGCTTCGAGGGCCCGGCGGTCGTCGTGCCGCTCGCCGCGCACCTCGCGCGGGAGCTCTCGCCGCTCGCGAACGGCCGGCGCCTCGTCTTCTACGACCCGGCCGGCCGAGGAGCGTCGGAGAGGCTCGCCGATCCCGCGAGCGCCGGACTCGCGCGCGACCTCGCCGATCTCGAGTCCGTGCGCCGCGGGCTCGGGCTCGAGACGTTCTCGCTCGTCGGCTGGTCGTACTACGGCGCGGTCGTCGCCCGGTACGCGATCGAACATCCGGAGCGCGTCGAGCGCATGGCGCTCCTCTCGCCGCTCCCGCCGCGGGCGGATCCGTATCTCGCCGAGACATTCGAGGAGTTCGCCGCGGGGCTTCCGGAGGACTTCGCCGCACAGGTCGAGGCGCTCCGGCGCGCGGGCCTCGAGAAGCGCGATCCGGTCGCATTCGCGCGCGAGGCCGCCCGGCTCGCAAGCCCGGCCTCGTTCGCCGACCCGGCGGCGTTCGACCGCATCGAGAGCGAGCCCTGGCGGCACGGAAACGAGTGGCGCGAGCGGCTCGATCCGCTCATCTCCGCGCAGCTCGCCTCGCTCGGCGCGTACGACTGGCGGAAGGCGCTCCACGACCTAAAGACGCCGACGCTCGTCGTCCGCGGCCAGCGCGACATCGTCCCGGCCGCCGCCGCGCGCGAGTGGGTCGAGGGGCGCGACGCGCGGCTGCTCCACGTTCTCGGCGCCGCGCATCACCCCGCCGTCGAGCAAAAGGACGCCGTCCTCGCCGGGCTCGATCGCTTCCTCTCCGGGGGCTGGCCGGACGGCTCGGAGATCGTAGGCGACGAGCGCGAGGATCACGATCATTGAGAGGTTCGCGCGGCAAAACGTGACCATTTTGGGCGGATTCCGTCCAACGGAAGCCGCGCGACGGGCGTTCACTCCGCGGCGGGCCGGAACGCTCGCCGCCTTCAGCAGGAAGGCGAGAATACATGAAGACGATCGACGCCATCCGACGTTCCTGGCTTGCTCTCGCGGTTCTCGCTCTCCCGTGGGCCGTGGCGGAGCGCGTGCGTGCCGACGATCCGCGCCCGCCGGAGACGCTCGCGTTTCTGGGCATGACGCGCCCGCGGCCCGCCGACCCCGCGGAGCGAGAGCGGCTCGGATTCCCGCCGCCGCGTTCGGCAGCCGTCGTCCTCGCGGCGATCGACGCGCTCGAACGGCAAGCGCTCGATCCGTCGGCGGGCGCCGAACTCGCGGAGGCCGAGCGCGCCCGTTACTTCGAGCGCGCCAATCTCCACGATCGCGAGCTGTCGCGCCGGCGCATCGACCTCGTGTCGGAGCTCGAGGAGGCGGGTTATGCGGGCAATCGGCTCGAGGCGCTGCTGCGCGACAAGGTCGCGGACGTCCGGAAGATCTGGTCCCGGTACGACCGGCCCGTCAGCGCCTACGCCGAGCTCCGTCACGAGCTCGTGCGGCGCTACCCGGATTCGAGAGCCGCCCGGCAGGCACGCTTCGATGCGAAGCTCGAAGCGATCGAGTTCATCCTGTTGGCGGGCATGCGCGTCCATCCCGACGACTATCCCGGAATCGCGGCGGTCGAGAGCGCCTATCCCGATCACGAGGAGGCGGGGCTCCTTCTCATCGAGGCGCTGAGCAAGTCGGGCGACGCGGAACTGAAGGGGCGATGGTTCGACTGGATCGCCGCGAATCTCCCGGCGAAGAGCCTGGGAGCGCGTTACGTCGCGCGCGAGCGCGGGTTCGGAAAGCCGATCCGCCTCCAGGGCGAGACGCTCGACGGAGCGAAGTTCGACAGCGACGACTGGAAAGGGTGCGTCGTGCTGGTCGACTTCTGGGGGCTCTGGTGCCAGCCGTGCCGCGAGGCGATGCCCGTTGTCGCGGACGTCCTCGCACGGCACGAGGTGGAGGGGCTGCGCGTCGTCGGGATCCTCTGCGACGATCGGCTCGACGCCGCCCGCGCGTGGCTCGACGAACGGAAATTCTCTTGGCCGCAGCTCGTCGACCGCGCGATCACGGCGGACGCGCGCGAGCGGCATCGCATCGCTGTGCAGTACGCGGTCGGCGGGTTCCCGACGCTCTGGGTGATCGACCGGAAGGGCGTCCTGCGCGAGCCGGGCGACGTCGAGAAGCTCGGCGAGCAGGTGCGCCGCTTCCTCGCCGAGCCGGCGGGAGCCCAAAGCGGCCGGTAGCGGCCACGGTCCCCCCCGCGCGAGCCTGGCCTCGATCCCCGCCCCGCGCGCCGTCGCCGCGGCTCGAGCGGCGCGCGCCGGCTCAGGCCGAGGCGCCTCGGACGCCGATACCGCGGTATCGCGCCCTGACGGAGGCCTCTTTACCCGCCATGACCGACATCTCGATCGGCCCGATCGACTTCGGCGACACGGTCGCCCGCCAGCTCGAGGATAGCGGACTCCCCTTCGCCCGCGACGCGGCGGTCCACGGCTACCGGCCGGACTTCCTCGTCCAGTGCGCGCCGGACCGGAAGATCGTCTTCGACCTCAAGAACTGGAAGCCCGACGCGAAGGCGCTCCGGCGCGCGGCCGACCAGGCGACGCGGATCAAGGACGTGACCGACTCGGACGAGGCCTACATCGTCCTCTCGGAGCCGATCGACTTCCCGCTGCCGAAGGGCGTCATCACGGTCGACGCGCTGCCCGACATCCTGTCATCGGCCGTGGCCCGGTGCGATCTGGCGCGGGGGAGGAAGCTTCCCGTCGCGTTCGCGCCCGCTGCCGGTCCGGCCGTGGAGACGATCTTCGCCGCGATGCCGTTTTCCGAGGCGTACGAGGACGTATTCTTCGTCGCGATCACCCACGCCGCCGAGAGGAACGGCGCCGCCGCGAAGCGGGTCGACCTCGATCCGTTCGAAGGCGACATCGTCGAGCGCATCGAGACGCTCATTCGATCGGCGTCGGCCGTCGTCGCCGACCTCTCGGAGTCGCGTCCGAACGTCCTCTACGAGATGGGCTTCGCGCGCGCGCTCGGGATCCCCACCGTTCCGATCTGCAGCACGCCGCTCTCAGATCTTCCCTTCGACGTGCGGAATTGGAACGTCCTCGCGTACGCGAAGGGCCGGACGCACGAATTGCGCGGCCGGCTGGCCGAGCGGCTCGGCGCGATCCTCTGAGGGCACGGCTCAGTACCTCGACCGCCACCCCCGCTCGAACCGCGGGCCCGGCGCGCCGCCCTCGATCCGCCCGCGCGCGATCCACGCGCCGGGGCGCGCGGTCGCGAGCCTCTCCGCCGTGCATCCCGAGCCGGGGAAAACCGGGTGGAGCACCCGCCAGTGCCGGAGCGCGGCCGCCGGATCGACGAAGACGAGCCCGTGCCCGGGGACGTCGAGGGCGAGCGCGAAGTGAAGGACGACACGTGCGACGCCGCGGTGCGTCTGCGCGATCGTCTCCGCCACGACGTCGCCCCGGCGGACTCGCGCGCCCGGGCGAACGCGGTCGCGCACGTCGCCGAGATAAGTGACCGGGCGGACGCCGCCCCGCTTCCCGTGGACGATCATGAGCCCGCCGGGCTCGAGCTCGCGCGCGCCGCTCCCGTGCGCCGCGGCGACGGCGCCGCTCGCCGGCGCGCGCACCGGGAGGCTCGCGGGAAGCATCGAGACCACGCCGCGCCGGACGAAGAACGCGAGATCGACTCCGAGGTGGAGGGCGTGACGGCTGCCCGCGACGTGGTGGCGGTCGGGCTCGTCGCGGAACCAGTCGTGGAAGCGGCCGTCGCGCCGCGATTGCAGCGCGCCGAACGAAAGCCCGTCCGGGACGAGGAGCCGCGATCCGGGCCCGAGGTCCTTCGTGTCGACGGGGGGGACGGAGGCGAGGAAGAGCGCGTCGAGGGAGGAGGGGCTTCGCATGCGATCGGAGGGGCGGCCGCCGATATTACGTTCCCAGGGTCGGGCCGTCGGTGCCATGATGGGGCGCATGACATCCATGACATCGCCGAATCGGGCGACGTGGAACGTCGGGCTCGGGATCGCGGCGTGCGTCGCGCTCGCGCTCGCTTCCGTGGACTCGCGCGCGCAAGACGCTCCGCCGCAGCCCCCGAAGACGGAGGCCGCCGCTCCGGAGCCGGCCGCGTCGAAGACCGAGCACGAGATCACGATCGACGGCCGGACGATCGCCTACACGGCGACCGTGGGCTGGCTCGTCATGAAGGACGACAAGGGGAAGCCGAACGCCCGGTTCGGCTACACGGCGTACACGCAGGGCGGCGACGTCGACGCGACGCGGAGCCCCGTGACGTTTGCGTTCAACGGCGGGCCGGGCTCGTCGTCGATCTGGCTGCACATGGGCATCCTCGGCCCGCGGCGCGTCGTCATCGACGACGCGAGCTACGCGCCGCCCCCGCCGCCGCGCGTCGTCGACAACGCCTACTCGGTTCTCGACGTCACCGATATCGTGCTCCTCGACCCGGTCGGCACCGGGTTCTCGAAGCCGCTCGGTGACGCGAAGGGCGAGGAGTTTTGGGGAGTCGACCAGGACATCCGGTCCGTGGGCGCGTTCGTCAAGCGCTGGGTCACGGACAACGGCCGCTGGGCTTCGCCCAAGTACATCCTCGGCGAGAGCTACGGCGGGGTCCGCTCGGCGGGGCTCGTCCATCACATGCAGTCCGTGCACGGGATGAACTTCAACGGGGTCGTCCTCGTCTCCCCGTTCCTCTCGACGGTGTCCGGGCGCGACGGCGTCGAGATCGACCTTCCGCATGTTCTCTTCCTTCCGACGCTCGCGGCGACGGCCTGGTACCACGGCGCGGTTCCGGAGAAGCCGGCGTCGCTCGAGGCGTTCCTCGCCGAGGTCGAGCGGTTCGCGTACGACGAGTACGCGCCGGCGCTCATGAAGGGGTACGCGATCCCGGCGGGCGAGAAGCGGGCCATCGCGTCGCGGCTCGCGCGGTTGACCGGCACGAGCGCGGACTACTGGGAGAAGGCCGACCTCCGCGTCAGCCACTCGCAGTTCCTGCAGGAATTGAAGCGCGGCGAGCGGGTCATCGCCGGCCGGATCGACTCGCGCTTCGCCGGGCCGGCGATCAACCCGCTCGGCGAGCGGATGGACTACGACCCGTTCTTCCCGGCGGTCGGGCCCGCGTTCCGGGCGGCTTTCTTCGACTATCTCCGCACAAGGCTCGCGTTCAGCCCCGAAGGCGAGGAGTACGTGGTCAGCGCGTCCGGGCTCAACTGGGACTGGAAGCACCGGCAGCCGGGCACGGGCCGCGGAGGCGATTTCACGATGCCGATGGCGAACATGGTGCCCGACCTCGCGATGGCGATGACGATGAACCCCGGGCTTCACGTCCTCGTCCAGCAGGGCTACTACGACGTCGCGACGCCGCACCTCGCGATGAAGCACGACCTCGACCACCTCGACGTCGCGCCCGAGGCGCGCCGGCGGATCCGCGTGCAGCATTACGAGGCGGGCCACATGATGTACCTGCACGAGCCGTCGGCGAAGCTCTTCCGCGAGACTCTCGTGTCGTTCATCCGCGGCTCCGACGGGGATTGACGCCGAGTCCTACCCCTCCTCCGCGACCAGGACGAGGTTGCCGCTCGGGTCGGTGAGCTGGAACGCGCGCGCGCCCCAGTCCTCGAGCTTTATTCCCCGCGTGATCGCGATGCCGCTTTCCCGGGCGTGCCGGAAGACCGCGTCGAGCCCGTCGACGGTGAGGAATAGATAGCCCGTCCCCGCGGCCGTCCACGGGTGCTGGCGCGGCGGCTCGTCGAGGATGAGATGCACCTCCGCGCCGTCGCGCCGCAGGATCGCGTAGTTCCCTTCCGGATCCTCGACCGGATCGTCGTGCAGGTAGACGGTCTCGAACCCGAGAGCGCGGGCGTACCAGTCGCGGGCGCTCTTCATGTCGGAGACCGGCAGGACCAGGTTCACGCGCACGAATCGCGGCTCGCTGTCGCTCATCGCTTGGGCTCCGATTATTGAAGAAGAATGTAACGCCTCGCGGGCCGCCATCGACAGACAGAGTGGATCGAACGTCGATCACGCCGTCCGGGAGGGATCTCCCCGGCGGCGGCAAACGCGAACGGGTGAGGAACGTGCGGCGTCCTCCGGGACGCCCGGGAGAGAGGAGGAGGAACATGGGTGCCAAGGCTCCGTCCACCGTCGTCGCCGGTGCCGTCGTCGGTGCGATCGTCGCGTTAGGGGCGTGCGGGCTCGCGCGGGGACAACTGATCCCGGTGTTCGCCGGAGGGGGAAACGGGGCTCCCTCCGGCCGGACGACCGCGTGGACGGTCCCCAAGGCCGGGATCGGCCCCGGCGAGTGCGTCTGGGACGCCGTGACGACTCCGCCGCGCCGCGACGAGCGGAAAGACGATCCCCCGAATCGCGGGATCTCGATCTACGCCACGAACGACGCGTATGCCCACTCGATCTCGCAAGGCATGCAGATCTGGGGGTACTCGTGGGCCGCATTCGGCGGCTTTCGCGGCAACTCCGCGGCCGCCGCGTCGTCGGCGAGCGGAGGCGTCGCCAAGGTCGAGCGCATCCGCTCCTGCGACAACGGCGTCCCGAGCGTGCAGCTCGACTGGGATCCCCGCTTTCGCGCGCGGGTGCATCTCCTCAGCAACACGTCGTGGACCGAGGCCGGAGGCGTGATGGCCGGCGACTGCCGTGAGCTCGGCGTGTCGATCCTCGCCTCCGCGGCGCTCAGGCGCGAGACGGATCCGCGAGGCGACACCGTGATCAAGATCGGCGACGTCCAGGTGACGCTCGAGAGCTATCTCGGGCCCGGGGCCGAGGAGGTCACGGCGATCGCGCGCGCGCACGTCAGGGCGTCGATCACGTCGGCGACGGCGAGCTGGCACGGGGCGAGCCACGTCGCGTCGACGGCCATCGGACGCTGGCGGTTGGGGCTCTATCCGTCCGAGGCGGAGTCCTACGTGTGGGACAGCTCGGTCGATCTCGACCTCTACGGACACTGCGAGATGTGCGGCGGATCCGCGACCGTGCTCTATGACTACCGGAACGACGGAGACTGAGCGATGGCGATGCCCGGAGCGAGGAGGGACGAGACGGGAGCCGCGAGATCGTGGGGTCGGCGCGCCGCGATCGCATCCGCGCTCGTGATCGCGGCGGCGATTCTCGTCGGACGGCTGGGGCGGGACGAGCCCGAGGACGGGGAGCACGCGCCCCCGGCGCCGCGCGGCTCGACCGAGGGGCCAGGCGAGACGGACGCTTCCCGCGAAACCTCTGCGGCTCGTCCGGCGAGCGGCGTTCGAGTCCGATGCGTCGGCATCTCGCCTCGCGCCGGCCGTCCGCTTGCCCGCGCCCGCGTCTTTCTTCTCCTCGCTCCGGACGCGGCCGATCCCGCGACGGGCGCGCTCGCGCCGCGCGAGGCCGAGACGGACGGCGAGGGCGTGGCGTTCTTCGAGGGGGTCGGCGCGGGCGCGGTTCGCGTCGGCGCGGTGGCAGAAGGGCATTTCGGAAGCGAGACCGCGCTCGCGCACACGGGCGAGGGCACGCTCGACGCGACGCTCGAGCTCGGCGCGCTCGGCCGGATTCTGGGCGTCGTCCGGTCCGCGAGCGGCGAGCCGAGCGCCGGATGCCGGGTGAGCGTTGCCGCGCCGGGCGTTGGTTCCGAGATCGCCCGGCTCCTGCACCCGCGCGACCGGGCGGAAGCGAGCCGCGGGCCGCGCCTGACGAACGATGCGGGCGAATTCGTGCTCGACGCGCTTCCGCACGGCGTGGCGCTCGTCGTTCTGGCGGAGCACGACCGCGACGGACGCGCCCGGCGCCCGCTCGCGCCGCTCTCGCCCGGCGCGGAGGATCGCATCGAGATCGGCCTCGAGGCGGGGACGCACCTCGTCGGGCGGGTCCCCGCCTTCGACTCGTCGGCGGAGGCGGCGGCGGCGACCACGACGGTCGAGCTCTACGACATGCCGCTCCCCAACAGGCGGATCGGCGAGCAAACGGACATTCCTCGCGCGGACTCGTCGTTCTCGTTTCTCGACGTCCGGCCGGGAAAGAAGCGCGTGAACCTCCTGCGGCGAGAAGGGCGTCGTTTCGTCGTGGGGTTCCTCGACGCCGAGGCCGTGAAGGGGACGACGGTGGACGTCGGCGAGATCCCCATCCTCGACTCGGCGCTCGCCGTCGTCGTGCACGCGGAGGGTGTCCTCGACCCGTCCGGCCGGACGGCGTGGCTCTCGGTGAGCGTCGATCGGTTCGAGCCGGAGCTCGCCATCGAGTCGTTCATGACGGCCGTGGATCTCGGCGAGCAGATCGAGATCCGCGGGCTGAGGCGCGGGTCGCTCCGGCTCGGAGCCGACCTACTCGACGCCGGGCGGCCGATGGTCGGCTCGACGCCGGTCCGCGATCCGGACTACGCGTACGCGCGCGTGGACGTCGAGTACGACGGCGCGGACGGGAGAGTGGACGTCCTCGTTCCGCTGCGGAAGGACTACGTTCCGCCCGAGCGCCGCGGCGACCTCCTCGTGACGCTCGGCGTTCCGCCGGACTTCCCGCCGGAGCCGTTCCGCGTCGCCGTGGTGTTGACGGAGCGCGGGATCTACCGGCGGCACGATCAGCGCGTCCTGACCCGGAAGGGGACGCGCTTCGCGGGCCTCGCGGCGTCGAGCTACGAAGTCGTGGCGTTCGGCGAAGGGCGCGTGTCGGAAGCGGGCCCGGCCGTCGTCGAGCCCGGAAGGACGACGGAGATCGAGCTGTCGCCGTGGTCGCGGCCGCCGGCCGTGCGCGGGCGGGTCATCGATCCCGACGGGAAGCCCGTGCCGGGCGCGACGGTCGCGCTGCTCCTCGGAGCGTCCGAGGGCGAGCTCCCGAGCTTCCGCGGCATCTTCTTCGCGGAGTCGGACCGGGCGGGCCAGTTCGTTCTCGAGAGCGTGCCGTTTCGTCGCGGGCTCGTGGTCGAAGCGAGCGCCGGCGGCGGCGTCCGCTCGGAGCCCGTTCCGCTCGACGCGGCTCCGGCAGACGACCTCGTCCTCGTCCTCCGCCCGTAGGCGAGGGTGCCGAAGAAACGGTGCCAGCCGCCGATTTCCGCGGTAACCGAGAAGGTCCGGGGAGCATCAAAAGACGTTCGGCTTCCGGCTGGTCCGTTTGCGATCCCACGCGCTTTCCATGGACGCGCTCGCACGATTCCGGGCTCGGAACGTAGGATCACGTCATCATGAGAAAGACCGCCAAGACCATCTCACCCGCGTCCGCCGCCACGACGATCGCCGTCACGCTCGCGCTCGCCGCTTGCGGAGTGCGCGCGACCCAGACCGATCGCCGGGGCGGCGAGTCCGCCGCGACGACGGCGCCCCCCCGGTACTCGAAGTCTGGGCACGACGTGACGCCGCTCTCGAAGGAAGAGATCGCGAAGATCGTCGCGACGCTCACCGCCGAAATCGTCCACGTCACGCAGGAGGCCGGGACGGAGCGGCCGGGCACCGGCGCGCTCCTCCACGAGAAGCGGCCCGGCGTCTTCGTCTCCGCCGTCGGCGGCCTGCCACTCTTCCGCACGGGCGCCAAGTTCGAATCCGGCACGGGCTGGCCGTCCTTCACCGAGCCGATCGACCCCGACCACGTCATCCTCCGCGAGGACACGAGCCACGGCATGACGCGCGTCGAGGTGCTCGACGCTCGTTCGGGCGCGCACCTCGGCCACGTCTTCGACGACGGCCCGCCTCCAACGGGAAAGAGGTACTGCATGAACTCCGCTGCGCTCCGCTTCATCCCCGACGGCGAGCCGCTGCCGCCGGAGTCGAAGCCCGTCGAGCCGAAGACCGCCTACTTCGCGGGCGGCTGCTTCTGGGGCACCGAGGACATGTTTCACGCCGTTCCGGGCGTGATCGACGCGGTGTCCGGCTACCAGAACGGCCGCACCGAGAACCCGACCTACGAGGAAGTGTGCTCGGGCACGACCGGCCACGCGGAGAGCGTGAAGGTCGTGTACGACCCGAACCGCGTCTCGTACCGGAAGCTCCTCGAGGCGTTCTTCGAGAGCATCGATCCGACGACGCTCAACCGGCAGGGGCCGGATCGCGGCACCCAGTACCGCTCGGGCGTTTTCGCGACCGACGCGGAGCAGAAGGCGGAAGCCGAGGCGTACATCGCCGAGCTCTCGAAGTCGCCGGAGTACGCGCAGAAGAAGATCGTCACCACGGTCGAGATGGCGAAGACCTTCTACCCGGCCGAGGAGTACCACCAGGACTACCACCTGAAGCACGGCGGATCCTGCCGCGTGAAGTGATGGGGTAAAAACCGGTGCCTGGCACCGATTTCTACCCCTTGCGCCGTGCCCCCGCGCGGCCGGGGCGGTAGCCGACCGTGCGACGCGTGCCGGCGGCGCCGGCGTGCACGTACGTCGCGGCGCCGGCGGCTTCGCGGCGCTTCGCGGCGAGCGCTTCCTTCGGCGGGTGCGCGGGGATGAGGCACTCGGGCGCGCTCCCGACCAGGTCCTTCCGCCCGGCCTTGACCAGCGCCTCGCGCGCGAGGAACCAGTTCTCCGGCTTGAAGAACTGCATGAGAGCGCGCTGGTACATGCGGTCACGGAGCTTTCGCACGGTCTCGACCGGCTTCATCGTCACGGGGTCGAGCCCCGTCCAGTACATGCAGGTCGCGATGTCCATCGGCGCCGGGATGAAGTCCTGCACCTGGCGCGGCCGGTAGCCGGAGCGCTTCAGCATCACGGCAAGCTCGATCATCTCGTCGACCGTCGAGCCCGGATGGCTCGCGATGAAGTAGGGGACGAGGTACTGCTTCTTCCCGGCCTTGCTGCTCGCGCGTCCGAAGCGCGCCGCGAACTCGTCGAACGACGCGCGCGGCGGCTTCTTCATGAGGTCGAGCACGCGATCGCTCGAGTGCTCGGGCGCGACCTTCAGGTGCCCGCCCACGTGGTGCGCGGCCAGCTCGTCGACGTACTCCTGGTCGAGGTTCGCGAGGTCCATCCGGATGCCGGAAGAGACGTGGACGCGCTTCACTCCCGGCACTGCGCGCGTCTTTCTCAAGAGCGCGATCGTCGGCTTGTGGCTCGTCCCGAGGAGCTTGCACACGACCGGGTGGATGCACGAGAGCCGCCGGCAGATCTTTTCCACCTCAGGCTTCGTGCACCGCATCTCGAACATGTTGGCGGTCGGCCCGCCGACGTCGCTCACCGTTCCCTTGAACGCCGGGTCCGCCGCCAGGCGCTCGACCTCCGCCACGACCGACCGCTCGCTCCGGCTCTGGATGATGCGCCCCTGGTGCATCGTGATGCTGCAGAACGTGCAGCCGCCGAAGCAGCCGCGCATGATCGTGACCGAGTCCTTGATCATCTCGTGCGCGGGGATCTTCTCGTCCCCGTAGCGCGGGTGCGGCCGGCGCGCGTACGGGAGGTCGTACACGCGGTCCATCTCGTCGCGCGAGAGCGGGAGATCGGGCGGGTTCTGCACGAGAAGGCGGTCCCCGTGCCGCTGCACGAGCCGTTTCGCGTTGAACGGGTTCGTCTCCTTGTGGAAAAGCCCGGTCATGCGCGCGAACGCGACCTTGTCGGCGGCGATGGTCTCGAAAGACGGCAGCTCGACGGTCGTCCGGTCGGAGAGTTCGCCGAACGCGTGCGCGGGCAGTCCTTCCCTCGCGCCGAGGAGGTACGCGACGCCGCGCATGTCGCGGAGCGCCTCGACCGGTTCTCCGGCCGCGAGCCGCCGCGCGATCGCGACGATCGGCCGCTCGCCCATGCCGTAGACGAGGAGGTCCGCTTTGCTCGGCACGAGGATCGACGGCTTGACCGTGTCCGACCAGTAGTCGTAGTGCGCGATCCGCCGGAGAGACGCCTCGACTCCGCCGATCACGACCGGGACGCCCGGATGCGCCTCGCGGCACCGCTGCGCGTAGATCGGCGTCGGGCGGTCGGGGCGGAGCCCGATCCTCCCGCCGGGCGAGTACGCGTCGTCGTTCCGGCGCTTCCGGTTCGCCGTGTAGTGGTTAATCATCGAGTCCATGTTCCCGGCGCTCACGGCCCAGAAGAGCCGCGGCCGCGGGAATTCGCGCCACGGATCCGCGCTCCGCCAGTCGGGCTGCGGGAGGATCGCGACGCGAAAGCCGCTCGACTCGAGGACGCGCCCCAGGATCGCCGCGGCGAAGGACGGATGGTCCACGTACGCGTCGCCGGTGACGACGACGACGTCGGGGCGGTCGAAGCCGGAGATCCGGCACTCGTCCGCCGAAGTCGGGAGGAATTGGGGGCTCGACATCGAAATTAGTCTATCCTGATCGCTTCACCGGCGCCCGCCGCCGCTGGCCATCGCGGAGGCCCTCCGTGAAGACGGTCGACACCGACGACATCATCGACACCCGGACGCCCCTCATCCTGGCGGTCGATCAGAACCCGTTCCCCGTGCACTCCGCGACGGGCGGCGAGAACTGGTTCTGCGTCCTCGTGCCGCTCATGACGCGCGATGGCCACACCTTCGGCCCTCTCGAGAAGGCCTTTCCCAACCGCGGCCGCGTCTGGTGGCTCATCGACCGGCACGAGAACCGCGACTCGATCCGTCCCGGCCTCATCGTCACGTCGCAGATCGAGCTCGCCCCGAAGTTCATTCCGTCGGATTCGAGCAAGGACCGCTTCCAGGCGAACAAGGCGACGCTCGTCCACGGCATCCGCGACTGGCTCGAGCTCGTCGACGCGCCCGCCGACACGGACGTGGACACGCTCCTCTCCGAGGGGCTCGCGGTCGACCGGCCGGTGACCGGGAGCGTCGTCGTCAAGACCGTGGACTCGTTCATCGGGCCGTTCCGCGCCGTCTACCGCCCGGAGACCGGACGGATCTCGCTCTCGGCGTCGAACCCGGGAAAGCCGGTCGTGCACGTCGCGCCGTGGTCGGCGCTCAAGACCGGTGAGCACGTCCGCGAGTTCGACTTTATGGCCGGCCACTGGCACGACAAGGAGGAGGAGCGCCCCCTGGTCGTGCGGTTCGTCTCCGAGAGGGGCCTCGATCACCTCCGCAAAGATGGGAAGCCCTTCGACGCGGGGACGACCGAGCAGGTGGTCAACTGGGCGCTGAAGCTCGCCAACTTCGCGAAGAAGGAGATCGGGCAGTTCCGCGAGGCGATGCGCGCGCTCGAGTCGATCCAGGCCGAGGCGCCCGAGAGCGAGTACCCGGGGCGCCTCGACCGGTTCCGGCGCATCTGCGCGTCGGCGGAGCGGGTCGTGCGCCTCGGCGTCGAGGCGGCCGAGACGGTCGCCCGGCAGGATGCGTTCAAGGACCTCGTCACGCTCCACGTGGAGCGCCTCGCCGAGGCGCGCGTCCGGGAGATGGCCGAGCGGCGCCGTGCCGAGGTCGAGCGCGAGATCACGGACGGCATCGCGAAGGTCGCGCGGCTGCATCGCGAGATCACGGAGCTCGAGGCCCGGTTCGACGAGCGCAAGGCGAAGGAGGAAGAGCGGCTCAAGGCCGAGAACGAGGCGTGGCTCCGGGGCCTCGAGCGCCGCGAGGAGGGGATCGCGAGCCGCGAGGCCGCGCTCGCGAGCCGCGAGAAGGAAGTCGAGAAGCGGCTCGAGCGCGTCATCGCCCTCTACCAGAAGGAGTCGGAGAAGCTCGGCGACCAGATCGTGGCGCAGGCTCCTCTCTTCCGCCGACTGGGCCTCGGCGGCGAACCCTCGGACTCGCGGACCGCGGCGCCGGAGCGCGGGAGCGCGCTTTCGCTGCCGCTCTTCCTCGGCACGCCGCGGCCGAAAGCGGGAATCGACGAGGAGACTTTCGTCGGCCAGTTCGCCGACGTGACGCGCCGGCGCGGATTCACGTTCCACCGGGACGACCTCGTCAATTTCCACGTCTCGATGAAGACCGGATTCTGGACGGTCGTCGCCGGTCCGAGCGGCATCGGAAAGAGCTCGCTGCCGTTCCTGTATTCCGAGGCGCTCTGCGGCACCCGCGACGAGTACCTCGTGGTGCGCGTGCAGCCCGACTGGCTCGACGACCGCGATGTCATCGGCGCCTACAACTCGCTCTCCGCGACGTTCGAGCCGGCCGCGACGGGGCTCGTCGACTTCCTGATCGCCGCCGCGGAGGACGCGGGGAGAGGCCGCGGCGGCATTTACGTCGTCTGCTTCGACGAGATGAACCTCTCGCGGGCGGAGCACTACCTCTCGCAGTTCCTCTCCGTCCTCGAGGAGCCCGTCGAGAAGCGGCGCCTGCAGCTCTTCGCGAGGGGCGTCGAGCGGAGCGGCGATCCGTACGTCCCGTACCGGACGCTGCCGCTCGGCGACAACCTCCGATTCGTCGGCACGGTGAACGTCGACGAGACGACGCACTTCTTCAGCCCGAAGGTCCTCGATCGGACGAGCGTCCTGACGCTCGAGCCGCCGGACCTCACGCGGCCGACGCCCGAGAAGGCGCGCGCGAGCGAGCTCGGGGGCGTCACGCCCGTCCACGCGGACGAGTACCGGAGCTGGGTCAAGGGGCCCGAGGAGGAGACCGAGGCGCGGGCGTTCCTCGTGAAGCTCGACGAGCACCTCAGCCGCGTGCGCTCTGGCCTCGGGATCCGCCTCATGAACCGGATCCTCTCCTACCTCGCGAGCGCGCGCGGACTGCTCCCGGAGGAGAGGGCGCTCGACCTCGCCCTCGCGCAGACCATCGTTCCGCGGCTCCGCCCGCAGGCCGCAGGGTTCCTCGAGACGCTCGCGAAGCTGATCGAGCTCCTTCCCGAGGCGCAGTTCCCCCGCACCGGCATGTTCCTCGCGCGTCTCGAGCGCGAGGGCGGCGAGTATGACTTCTTCCAGCTCCTTTGAGATCGCGCTCCGGCAGTCGGGCCGCCTTCTCGGGCAGGTCCGGGCGGCCGATCACGAGCTGCCGAAGACGGGGGCCGCCGACGCCTCCGCGGAGCCGGACGCACCGATCGACCTCACCGTGAGCCGGCCGGCGGGCGCGACGACGCGAGGCCTCGTCCGCCTCGGCGGCGAGCTCGTCCTCGTCCTCCAGCCCGGCGTCGCGACGGCGTCGAGCCGCGTGACCTCGCTCCTCGACGACTACGGCGAGGCGCGCTTCCGCTACGAGGAGGTCGAGCCCGACGACGTCGACGGCACGGAACCGTGCCTCGAGCTCAGGCTCGAGGTGAAGGGGCGGCCGGAGACCGTGGCGCTCACCGAGCGCCTCGTCGCCGAGCTGGAGGCGGTGTACGTGGGCCTCGCGCAGGACGTCGTGAGCCGCACGACGCACCGGCGGGCGGAGTCGCGGCCGGAGGCGGCGATCCTCCGCCCAGAGCGGGAGCTCGAGAGGCTCTCGCTCCTCGAAAAGGAGTTCGCGGGCGCGCTCGCCCGGATCGGCGCGCAGCCCTCGACCGCGCTCGTCCGCGTCGTGCGCCGCGAACGATGGAGGCCCGGCGACCACGTGAGGCCGAGCCGCGTGGGGGAGATCGCGCGGGACCCGGAGGCGGCGTTCCGGGGCGGCCGGCTCGCGAGCCTCGGGCGCGCGCCGGTCGCGCGGAGCCGCCTCACGACCGACATCGCCGAGCACCGCCACATCCGCGCGGCGCTCGGCCGGATCTCGCGGCGGGCGCGCTCGATCGCCGAGCACTGCTCGCGGTCGGCCGCGCTGCTCGAGAAGGACGAGGCGCGCTGGGGCGGCGAGCGGAGGCTCGAGCCCACGGTCTTTGAGCAGCGCTACCTACCCCGGATCCGCGAGTTCCGGAGACTCGCCGACCGCGCCGCGGAGATCCGCGCGGGGCTCGCGACGCTCGTCTCGAGCCATGCTTTCGTCCGCATGGCCTCGCCGCCGCGCTCGCGTCCCGAGCCGACGCCGACCTTCCTCAATCGCGCCGGGTACCGCGAGGCCTACCGCGCGCTCTCGGAGACCGCGCGGCTCTCGGGCGCGCTCGTCGCGGGCGACGAGATCGTGCTCCGGTACCGGAGCCTCTCGAGCCTGTACGAATTCTGGTGCTTCGTCGCCGTCGTCCGCCTCCTGACCGGCATTCTCGGCCGCCCCGAGGGCGAGGCGTCGTTCGAGCTCGTCGACGAGGTCTTCCGGCCCGAACTAGCTCCCGGCCAGAGCTTCCGCTTCGCGAGCGACGGCGCGCGAGTCGAGGTGACGTACGAGCCGGATTTCCCCCCGCTCGGGCGGAGGTCGTCCGCGCGGTTCCGCGCGGCGCTCGCGAGCGCGCCGCTCCGGCCGGACGTCACCGTGACGTACGAGGCGGAGGGGCGGCTGCCTCTCATCCTCGTCCTCGACGCGAAGAGCGGAGGGCGCTTCAGCCGCGAGTGGCTCTTCACGGTGCGGGACTACCGGTCGCTCGTCCATGATCCCGAGACGGGGCATCAACCGGTCCGGCAGGTTTTCCTGCTGCACCGAGACCTCGGTTCGAGCGCGGTCTGCAATCTCCCGGGCTACCTCGAGGGCCGGTTCGGCGGCGCCGCGAACTCGGTGATCGGAGCCGTTCCGATGGCGCCCGGGCGCGAGGACGACGCGCGGCGCGTTCTCCTGCGGTTTCTCGAGGTCGCGGCCGGGCCGCCGCGCGGCGGGCGTTAGAATCGGGTCGTCCCGCGAACGAGCGAGAAAGGAGTTTGCGCCATGCCCATTTGCCCGCGCTGCCGCAAGCAGTATCCCCCCGAGGCCTCGCGCTGCGGCGAGTGCGACGTGGCGCTCGTTCCTACGCGTCCTCCCGAGGGCGCCCGCGAACCCGAGGCGCGGTGGCAGGAAACCGTCGTCGTCCTCAACGCCGCGAGCGAGATGGCGCTTCTCCCCGCGAAATCCCTCCTCGAGGAGAACCTCATTCCGGCGATCATCGAGGAAGAGGCGTCCTTCACGCTGTGGGGCGGCCTCCTCGATCACGTGCTCTCGCGCACTGGGCCGACGCTTCGCGTCGCGCGGCGCGACGCGGAGAAGGCCTCGAAGGTCCTTTGCGAGAACAACATCCGTTGCGAGGTCGCGTTCGACGCGGTCGATCGGCTCGTGAATCACGTCATCTCTCCCGCCGTGGAGGGAAAAACGCACGAGACGACGCGGATCTTTGACATCCTCTCGCACCAGACGAAGGACTTCCGGAGAGAGGCGTTCGCCCGCGTGCTGAAGCTCACGGGCGGGCCGGGTTTTCTCGTGGGTCTCCTCGTCCTCGCGGTGAAGGGCGGCGTCGGCGAAGCGGACGTGGCGCGCGACGTCGCCGCGGCGCTCTCGATCGAGCACGGAGGCGTGGCATCGAGCGCGCTCGCGGACGCCGTTCTCGAATCGTCCGATCCGGCTGCGCGGCGGCGGCTCGCGTCGGCGCTTGCGCACTTCCCTTTCCCCCGCGCGGCGGCGTCTCTCGTGAAGCTCCTCGAGGACCCGGACGCGCGTGTCCGCGACGAGGCGATCGACGCGCTCTACTTCCTGAGCGAGGGCGAGACCCACGGCTTCGATCCCGACGCCCCCGAATCGGATCGAGCCGAGCCGGTCGCGAAGTGGCGCGAATGGGCGGAGTCGCTCGGCGGGCGAGCCGAGGGGGCGCGCCGCGAGTGAAGCCGCGGCTCCGCTTCGCCTTCAACACGAACGGATTCCTCGCGCACGATCTCGATTCCGCGCTCGGCGTTATCGCCGATCTCGGCTACGACGGCGTCGCGCTGACGCTCGACCTCACGCACCTCGATCCGATGCGCGCGAGCCGCGCCCGGGTCCGCGCGGTCGGGACCAGGCTCCGAAAGCTCAGCCTCGACGCCGTCGTCGAGACCGGCGGGCGATACGTCCTCGACCGGAAGAAGAAGCACTGGCCGACGCTCCTCTCCCCGCCGCGCGAGGCGCGGCTGCGCGAGCGGTTCCTCGAGCGCGCGATGGCGGTCGCGGAGGAGATCGGAGCGGAGGTCGTGTCGTTCTGGTCGGGCGCCGCGCCGCGCGGGCTCTCGCAGAAGGCGGGCCTCGCGCGGCTCTCGGCCGCCTGCCGCCGCCTCGCGCAAAAGGCCTCGCGCGCCGGGGTCGCGATCGGATTCGAGCCCGAGCCCGGGATGTTCGTCGCGGACATGCGCGGCTGGCGCGCGCTCGAAAAGCTCGTGCCGGACGCGTCGTTCGCGCTCACGCTCGACCTCGGCCACGTCCACCTCACCGAGCGGCGCTCGTCGATCGCGGACGTCGTCCGCGCCAACGCTTCGAGGCTCGTCAACGTCCACGTGGAAGACATGAAGCGGCCGCGGCACGAGCACCTGCCGTTCGGCGAGGGCGAGATCGAATTCCCGCCCGCGCTCGCGGCGCTCCGAGAGATCGGCTACGCGGGCCTCGTCTCGGTGGAACTCTCGCGCCAGAGCCACGAGGCGCCGGAGGCGGCGCGGCGGGCGATCGAGTTCCTGAGAAGAATGAGCCGCGGTGACTAGCTCGACCCGATCTCCGCCTCCGGGCGTGGTCGCGGCGCGAATGCTCACTGTGGCTCGGAGATTCAGGTCGTTCCGGAATGCCGCCTCGAGTTCGCCGCGCCTGCTCGGCTGGTCCTCGCCGCTTTGCTCCACTCTTCTCTCGGCCGCGCCGAGGGATCGCAAGGCCGTGGTTTGCCCTGGTTCGGCGACGCCGTAGAGTGCGGAATCTCCGCCGAGCCAATCGTCTTGACGGTGCGCGGCTCTAGCGATAGCGTTCGCCCGTCATGAGCGCCGTCGTTGCTCCGCTCGCGTTCCTCGTCGCCGCCGTCGCCGCGCCGGAGGCGAAGCTCGTCGCCACGGCGGCCGAACTCGGCACGGCATTCGACCGTTTCGAGACGGCGGACGGGCTCGGCCGGACGATCTCCTTCTACGTCTCGGCGGGCCGCGACAAGGACGCGGCGCGCCCGCTCGCGCTCTTCGTCCAGGGCTCGGGCGCGACGTCGGTCTTCCAGAAATCGCCCGACGGCCGCGTCGGCGCGGGGCTCCCGGGTCTTCTTCTCCGCGAGGGGAAGGGCGCGATTCACGTCGCTGTCGTCGAGAAGCCGGGCGTCGAGTTCCTGGCGACGCTCGATCGGCCGGGGACGGCGGCGGGCGCGAGCGCGGAGTTCAACCGCGAGCACACGCTGCCGCGGTGGGCGGAGGCGGTCGGCGCGGCGCTGCGCGCGTCGGCGGCGCTGCCGGGCGTGGACGCGTCGCGCGTCCTCGTCGCGGGGCATAGCGAGGGCGGCATCGTCGCCGCGCGCGTGGCGGCGGCGCACTCCGCGCTCGTCACGCACGCCGGCGTCCTCTCGGGCGGCGGCCCGTCGCAGCTCTTCGAGATGGCGGAGTCCGCGCGGCGGCCGCGATCGCCGGACGAGCCCAAGGACGAGCGCGAGAAGCGCGTCGAGTCCGTCTACGCGACGTGGGCCGAGATCATGGCCGACCCCGACAGCGCGACGAAGATGGTCTGGGGACACTCGTACCGGCGCTGGTCGTCGTATCTCGCCGAGTCGCCGCTCGATCATCTCCTCGCCGCGAAGACGGCGCGGATTTTCGTCGCCTACGGGACCGAGGACGAGTCGTCGCCCACGGTGTCGAACGACGTCCTTCGCGCGGAGCTCGTGAGACGAGGCCGCGACGTCGTTGTGCAGCGCCGGATCGGCGAGGACCACGGCTTCAGGAAGCCCTCGGATCCCCCCGGTCCGGGCAGCCTGCCGGACGTCTTCCGGGCGCTCGTCGAGTGGTTCCGCGAGTGATCCGAGTCGTCCCTCCGGTCTGGTTCCTCTTGCACGCCGCCGCGATGGTGGGCGCCCATTTCGTGCTCCCGGGCCCGACGCTCGTCGCGGCGCCGTGGCGATACGCCGGCGTCGCCTTGATCCTCGCGGGCGTCGCCGTCACCGCCGTGGCGGCGTCGGGTTTCTTCCGTCACGGAACGACCGTCCGGCCGTTTGAGGAATCGACCGTCCTCGTGACCGACGGGCTCCACCGGTTCAGCCGAAACCCGATGTACGCCGGGATGGCGGTCGCACTTGCCGGGGTCGCGGTCGTTCTGGGGACTTCGACCCCGTGGTTCTTCGTGCCCGTGTTCGTCGTCCTCCTCACGCGGCTCGTCGTCGAGCCGGAGGAGGCCGTGCTCGAGCGGCGCTTCGGCGATGCCTACGCCGACTACAAGCGGCGCGTTCGGCGCTGGATCTAAGCCGTCGCGCCGGCGGTTACCGCTCGGTCTTGGAAGGCGTCGTCCTCGTCGAGGGCGGAAAAATCCGCATGCTGAAGACGATGCCGGCGCCGTCGGAGTGCGACTCGTAGGCGGCGAGGTCGGCGTACTTGGCGAGAACGGCGGGATCGAGCGAGGCGAGGGCATCGAGCGCCGGATTGTCGGCCATCGTCGCGAAGTTCCCGAGCGAGTCGAGCTCGAGCTTCCACTGCGATCCGAGCCGCGCGAAACCCACGTTCCAGCGCTGCGCCGGGAGCGACGCCGTCGCTCGCTTCCAATCGTCGGACGCGGTCAGGGGACGATCGTCCTTCCCGATTCGGCGGAGCGCGTCCTCGATGGCCCGCTTTCCGGAGACCGAGACGAAGAGGTGCGTGTCGGTCGCCGCGAACGCGAATTCCGGGACTCCGAACGGATCGCCTTCTTCCTCGTCGTCGATGCCGAGCTCGAGCGTGCTGATCTTGTAGCCCAGGTACTCGCTCTCGTCGAGCGACGCCATCCCTTGCGAGCCGCCCGTGATGAGCTTCTTCAGCGAGTCAAGCGCCTTCTTCGCGTCGATCGAGCGGAAGTAGAGAAGCTGATTCGGCTTCTCGCCCGGCGTGGCGGCCGCGGTCACGAGACTGTAGAGCGGCGGCGTCAGAAGCTCGAGCAAGTCCTTTCTCAGATTGACCTGCGTCTGCTGCTCGACCATCGAGATCATCATGGGAATCATCCCCGCCTGCTGCGGCGCGATCTCGCGGACGATCCGCTCCGCCTCGGCGAAGAGTTCGGCGAAGCTCACGTTCGACGCGCTGGCCGAGATCGCGTCCGCCGGCGCGAATTTGTCGGGTTCGAGCGCCGACTCCGCGGGAGAAAAGATTTTCGGGATGCCGGTCCTCGGCGCCGGAGCGTGGATGAAAAACCGGAAATCGGTCACTTCCTCCGCGATCCTGGCCCCGGCGTAGACGCCGCGCAAATCGTCGAGCCCGAGCGCCTTCGTCAACTGGGCGCCCGAGAGCGCGGGCCCCGTCGCGGACTTCCGGAGCGTCTCCACCAGGGGAATCATGTCGACGGCCATGACGTAATCGACGGCATTGCCCAGCCGCTCGACGGCCGCCCTCCAGTCGGCGTTCCGCGAGAGCGCCGGCACGTCCTTGCCCTTGAGAGCGAGGATCGCCTTCTCCATCAGCTCTCGCGTGTTCGTCGTTACGAGGTGGCCATTGAAGAGGCAATAGTGTTCGTTCTTGTCGGGGAGATTCTCGTCGCGGGCGGCGTCGCCCGGCTCGCGGACCGTGAGAGTCCAGATGTCCGCGCCCTCGTAGTCGTCCTCGCGCGCGCGCACGATCTCGTCCTTGCGGGATTCGGCCATCTTCTCCCGGACTCTCGCCCAAAGCTCGATGGCCGCGGGTCCGTCCTTTACGGCGATCGCAGCGATTCCGTAGTCGTCGGGCGTGTCGATCTTTCCGTCGGGGCCGAAGAACATGGCCACGGCCGCGGGTCCGTCGCACGCTCCGAGAATCTCCTCCAGCGCGAAGCCCGTGTTGGACCTGAACGATTCGGCGACCGTCTGTGGCGAGATCTCGAATTCCTCGAGAAGCTCGCGGATCTTGGGCTCCGAGAAAAACGGCGACTTTCCGAGCACGACGTCGCGGATCTGGGCGACGTCGCGAACCAGGAAGGCCATCGTCGCGCCCTCGGGGATGATCTCCTCGATGGAGCGCCTCTCCGCCGCGGAGACCGACGTGGCGAGCGCTAATAGAAGGATCGGGACGGCGCAAACGACGGAGAAGATCGTGGTCATGGGGATTCGCTCACTTGTCCGATCGAACGTCGCTTTTCGCCGGCGCCGAAGGCGGCGCGAGATAACGGTGCCCGGAGTTCGGGTGGTCGGCGTCGAACGCGAATGCTTCCCTGTTTTTCAGGAGCTCTTTCACGCGGTCGACCGGGATCGCGAACGCGAGCCCCTCCGCGGCCAGGATGGCCATGTTGGTCACGCCGACCACTTCGCCCCGGAGGTTGAAGAGCGGGCCGCCGCTGTTGCCCGGATTGATCTGCGTCGACGTCTGGACGTAGGTCAACCCCTCGAACTCCCGCGCGAGCATCGAAACGATCCCCTCCGTGACGGTGCGCTCGAGGCCGAGCGGGTTGCCGATCGCGAAGACCTTCTGCCCGGCCGCGAGATCGGCGGCGGAGCCCAGGGGCGCCGGAGTGAAGCGGATCGCGGACGGATCCTCGACCTTGAGGAGAGCGAGGTCGAAGTACGGATTGAGCGCGACGATCGACACGTCCTCCACTTTCTTCTTCACGAACTCGTTGCCGCGCTTCTCGAACACGGTGAGCGTGATCTTGCGTTCCTTTTCGATCACGTGGCAGTTCGTGATGACGTGCCCCTCGGCGGAGATGAAGAAGCCCGAGCCCGATTTTCCGGGGCAGGAGACGAGAACGACCGAGGAGCCGAGCACGTCCGCGAGCTCCCTCACGGTCCCCTCCCGGAGGCCGCCGCCCTCGATGTAGAGGCCGTCCGCCCCGCTCGCCGGGGCGCCGGCCGAGTCCGCCGCGCCCGCGGCCTCGCGGCGCACGATCTCCTTCGCCGGAACGCCGAGAATGGTCCAGCCGACGTCCACGAAGACCGTGTCGGCGGTCTCCTTCACGACCTCGCCCTCGATGCGGGCGCCGCCTCCGACGTGGATGACCTCCCGGCCGAACGAAAAGAGGAAGGCGGCGAGCATCGGGAGCGCGACGAGAGGGCGGTGTTCGATCATGTGTGGTATTTGTGGGGGCCGCGTCGCCGGGGCGCCTATCGCTCTCCCTCGGCGCGGGCGCCATCTTCCGGGAGCCGCGACATGCCGTCAATGACGATCATCTCCGTACTCGCCGCCGCCCTTTTTTCGCCCGCCGACGCTCCGTCGATCGCATTCGGGGCGCCGCGGATCGTCCGGCTCGAGCCGGGGACCCACAGTCCAAAGGCGGCCGACTTCGATTCCGACGGCCTCGTCGATCTCGCGGTCGTGAACAACGCGAAGGCGCGGATCGATCTCCTTCTCCAGAGGAAAGAGGGCACGTTCACGGCGCCGGATCCGGAGGCGCGCAACGTCCCCGCCGACGATCCGCTGTTCGAGAAGCGGAGCCTCCTGACCGAGAAGCGCGTCTTCTCCATGGCGGTCGGCGACTTCGACTCCGACGGGCGGGCCGACGTCGCGTTCTACGGCGATCCGAAGTCGCTCGTGGTCGCCTATCAGGGAGAGAACGGCGAGTTCGACCGGCGCCGCGAGTACGACATCCGCGACGGTTCGAATGGGTCGCGCGCGCTCGAGGCGGGCGACGTCGACGGGAACGGGAAGACCGATCTCGTGCTCCTCGCCGAGACGGACATCGTCATCCTGGCGCAAGGCGACGAAGCCGGCGGCGGTCTCGGCGAGCCGCGGCGAGTGCCCTCGTCGCTGAAGGACCTGGGCTTCGTGCGCATCGCCGACGTGAACGGCGACGGGCGAGCCGATCTCGTGCTCGTCTCCGGCGACGACCCGCGGCCGATCCGGGTCCGGCACCAGCGCGAGGACGGGACGATCGGCCCGGAACTCGCGTTCCGTTCGCCGACGCTCCGCTCGCTCGCGACGTTTCCGCGGCCGGACGAGAAGGCCGCGACGCTTCTCGTCGTGCCGCAAGCATCGGGCCTCCTCCGCGAGCTGCGCTTCGAGACCGAGAAGGAGTCCGAGGGCGGCATCGTCCTCGGGCGCCCGCGCCTCTTTCCCTTCGGCGGCTTGAAGGGACCGAAGCGCCGGAGCCTCGCGATCGGAGACCTCGACGGAGACGGCCGCGCCGACGTCGTCACAACGGATCCCGCGGCCGCGCGAGTGCTCCTCTACCGTCAGAGCGAGACGGGCGTGCTCTCGGGACCCGATGCGTATCCCGCGTACCGCGAATCGACGTCGGTCCGGGTCGCGGACGTGGACGGAGACGGGACGGCCGACGCCGTTCTCGCGAGCCCCGACGAGAAGTCCGTCGGGTTCATGGAATGGGAGAACGGGCGGCTCTCTTTCCCAAAGCCGATCGACGTCGGCGGGACGCCCATGGCGCTCGACGCCGCGGACGCCGACGGGGACGGAAGGGCCGACGTCGTGGTGGCGGTGAAGCAGGACAAGGCGACGCGGCTTTCGATCGCATTCGGCGGCGCTCCGGAGCGCGTGGACATCCCGCTCGAGGGCGCGGGCGAGGTCTCGGGCGTCCGTGTGGCCGACCTCGACGGCGACGGGAAGCGCGACATCGTCGTTTTCTTCCCGGCCGATCCCGTGCGCGTCCTGCGCGGCCTCGGCTCGCGCGGCTTCGAGGAGATCCCGCAGAACGTGCTCTCGAAGGAGACGTCGGTGAAGGACCTCACGACCGCCTCGGCGGCGATAGACGACCTCTACGGCGACGGCCGAGACGAGATTCTCTTCGCGTCGAAGAACACGGCGAGGGCGGTGTGGCTGAAGGAGGGCGGGCAATTCGGCGTCCTCGACCAGTTGAACGGGCGCGCAAACGCGAACTTCTCGGGCGTGGTCGCGACGGATCTCGACGGCGACGGGAAGCCCGAGGCGGTGGCGTACGACGACGATTCGAAGTCGCTCGTGATACTCAGGCGAGGGGAGCAGGGCGTCTTCGAGACGGGGCGGACTCTCGAGACCGGCGCGTTCGACTTCGCGGGGCTCCTCGCCGCCGACCTGACCGGCGACGGCCGCGAGGACGTCGTGCTCGCCGGCACCGAGAAGTTCGGCGTGGTTCCGTCGGGACGGGCGGACCTCACGATCGCCGAGGGCACGCCGTACGAGAGCACCGAGCGGAGCGCCGTTCTCACGAACCTCCTCTGCGAGGACCTGGGCGGGCCGCCGGGCGCCGAGGTCGTCGTGCTCGACGTGCGGAACTACCGGGTCGAGATCCTCGGCCTCGGCGCCGGAGACGCGTGGAAACGCCTCTACGCTTGGAAGGTGTTCGAGACGAAGACGTTCGAGGCCGAGGGGCGCGGTGGCGAGGAGCCGCACGGCTCGTGCGTCGCAGACCTGACCGGCGACGGGCGGATGGACCTCGTGCTCCTCGTTCACGATCGCGTGCTCGTCTACCCGGGAGTGCCTCCGGGAATGTGAGGCCGGGGCGAGGGAGACCGTCATGTTCACGATGCGACAGATTGCCGGGGCCGCCGTGCCTCTCGCCGCCGCGTTCGCCGCGCTCGCCGGCGACGGAGACCTCGAGTCGCGCGTCCGCCACGGCTTCGCCGACTCGAACGGCGTGAAGATCCACTACGCCGCGCTCGGGCCCGAGACAGCGCCCGCCGCGGGGAAGAAGGCGCCGCTCGTCGTCATGGTCCACGGCTTCCCCGACTACTGGTACACGTGGCGGCATCAGATGGAGGTCCTGGCGGCGGACCACGAGGTCGTCGCGATCGACCAGCGCGGCTACAACCGGAGCGACCGGCCGAAGGGCGTCGAGAACTACGACATCGCGCTCCTCGTGGGCGACGTCGCGGCGGTGATCCGGCACTTCGGCCGCGAGCGCGCGATCGTCGTCGGCCACGACTGGGGCGGGGCGGTCGCGTGGGCGATGGCCATGATGCGGCCGGACCTCGTCCACAAGCTCGTCGTCCTGAACCTCCCGCACCCGCGCGGCATCCGCCGCGAGCTCGCGAACAATCCGGTGCAGAAGAAGAACTCGGAGTACGCCCGCACGTTCCAGAAGGAAGGCGCGGAGAAGGTGCTCACGGCGGAGGGGCTGGCGTCCTGGGTGAAGGACCCGAAAGCGCGCGAGAAGTACGTCGAGGCGTTCCGGCGGTCGGACTTCGAGGCGATGCTCAATTACTACAAGCGGAACTACCCGAAGGAGCCGTACGAGGAGGACAAGACGCCCCTCATTAAGGTCAAGGCTCCGGTCCTCCTCATCCATGGGCTCGACGACTGGGCGCTCCACGCCGACGCGCTCAAGGGCACGTGGGAGTGGCTCGATAGCGATCTCACGCTCGTCACCGTCCCCGGCGCCGGCCACTTCGTGCAGCAGGACGCGGCCGACCTCGTCACGCGGACGATTCGCTCGTGGCTCGCACGGTGACAGCCGCTATCTATCTCACGTCGAGCATTATCGCGTTCGTGGGACTGAACCCCGTGACGCTCGCCGAGCCCGCGTCCTGGACGATCGCCTGGATCGTGAGCCGCACGGGATTTCGAAGCCCGGAGACTCGCATGCGCGCGAACGGCGCAGTCGGCGGCCCGGGGTTCTCGGCCACGCCGGCGCAGGCCGCGGCCGGAAGGGAGCTCGACCTGAGGCAGCGCCACGGCTTTCCCGGTCCCTGGAGATGGTTGACGAGACAGCCGACGATCCGTCCCGCCGGCGTCGAAAGCGTCGTCGGCTGCTTGTCGAGGTTTCGCCACAGGAAGAGGACGTAGGGGGCGCGGGCCGGGCCGTCGGGCGAGACGCCGAGGTTGAGCGAGAGCGGATCGCCCGCGTTCACGACCACGGTGCGGCTCGCCCCGCCCGCGGATCCGTTCACGAAGAGGACGTCGACCGGCCCGCTCGTCGCGGCCGCGATGCCGCCCGCGAGGCAGCCGGGAAGGAACGCCTCCGAGACGCCATCGAGCGACCAGACGTCGCTTGCGACTCCGGAAGCGGTCACGCCGCCGAACACGACGAGGCGGTCCTCCTCCAGGACGAAGATCGCGATCGAGCCCTGGCGCGCCGAGGGCCTCGTTCCGGCCGGCGCGAGAGTCGACCACTGCCGCCGGAAGAGATCGAACGCGATGACGTCGTTCGTCTCCGACGTGAACTCGGAGCCTCCGCCGAAGACCATCAGCCGATGGAACCGGAGGTCGTAGACGCCCGCGCCGAACCAGCGCGGATCGGGGCTCGTGGCCGGCGTCAGCTCCGTCCAGGCGTCGGTCGCGAGGTCGAGCGCCCAGACGTCGCCGATCGCTCCGAACCGCTGGCCGCCGTAGACGATCATCCGGTGCTGCCGGGCGTCGTAGGCGGACGCGTGGAGGCAGCGTCGTCCGGGGCTGGCGGCCGGCGAGACGTCGGTCCACGCGACGCCGTCCGGGGAGAATCGCCACGTGTCGTCGAAGCGGCCGAGATCAGTGAAGCCGGCGAACGCGACGAGATCGCGCGCGATCGGATCGAAGATCGAAGCCGTCCCGTAGCGGATTTCGGGAAGCGGAGCGGCCGGCATGAACTGCCGCCACTCGTGGGTCGAGAGGTCGAACTCCCACACGTCGTTGAAAAAGCCCGCGCCCTGTCCGGACCACACGATCATCGAGTGGCGGACCGGGTCGTAGACCGCGTTCGGCGTGAAGCGGCGCGCCGGCGCCGGTCCGGCGGCGGGCGTGAGATCGGTCCAGACGTTCGCCGCGAGGTCGAATCCCCAGACGTCGTTCAAGGTCGACGAGGCGCCGGTGCCGCCGAAGACGACGAGGCGGTGGCCCACGGGGTCGTAGACTCCCCCGGCGTTCGTGCGCGCGGGCGGGATCGGGCCGGAAGAGGGGACGATCTCGCTCCAGGTCTGGGCGCGAGCGATGGCGCCTGCGAGGGCGACGGCGAAGAGCGCCGCGAGAGGCGCGATTCGGCGAGGGCTCATGGCGAATCTCCGGGGACGGACGAACCAGTTCGGATCCGATGCGGGCCGAGGCAGCCCGTTACGCCGTCCGGGTCCGAACTTGCGAGCCGCGCGGCGCGATCTATACTTCCCGGTCGCAACCCTACGGCAGGAAAAGCGATAGAGCCGTCGCGAACGACACTCTACCGGTCATCGGCGGGAGGCGAGTCATGCCGAACGATCGATACCTCTTGTGCCCGCAGCGCGAGTCGAACGATCGCGCGCTCTTCACGCAGTTGATCGCGCTCCCGCTCTGCGAGCAGCGGCAGCGTGAAGGCTACCACAAGTGCCCGCGGTGCCTGAACCGCACGCTCGGGATGACGCTTCCCACCCCCGCACCGCGCGCGCTCGCCCCGGCGTCGGCGGGCCGCCGCTAGCCGCGACGCGCGGCCGGCCTCGCCGAGCGCGCGGCCTCCGTCATCTCCTCGTCGGTGAGCTGCCGGTTCGTCGTCTTCGCGAGCGAGAGGATCGCGTCGACGACGGCATCGTCGGCCTCGATCCCCTTCGACTCGAGCCAGTAGAGGACGTTCGACTTCCCGCTCATCGGGCCGACCCCGATCTTCTGCGACAGGCCGAGCTCGTCGGCCGGGACGCCCGAGTAGACGCGGTTCGCGAGCCAGCGGTCGCCCTTCTTCAGCGCCTTGATGACCGCGGCCGCGTGCACGCCCGTCGCGGTCTCGAACGCGTCGGAGCCGACGGCCGGGTAGTTCCGCGGGATGGGGACGCGGCAGTACTCGCTCACCTTCCGGCAGTACTCCGGGAGCTTCCGGAGGTCGTTGTCGATGACGCCCATGAGCTTCAGGTTGATGAGGAGAAGGTCCATCGGCGCGTTGCCGCAGCGCTCGCCGATGCCGAGCGCGGTGCCGTGGACGCGCGACGCCCCCGCCTTGATCGCGGCGAAGACGTTGGCGAGGTCGAGTCCGCGGTCGCGGTGGCCGTGCCAGTCGATCTTCACGTCGACGCCGAGCGGGCGGATGACCTTCTCCTTCACGAACGTGACGAGGGCCTCGGCGCCGGCGGGCGTCGCGTGACCGACCGTGTCGCAGAGGCAGACGCGGCGCGCGCCGGCCTCGATCGCCGCGGTGTAGAGCCGCTTCACCGTCTCGGGCCGCGCGCGGACCGTGTCCTCGGTGACGTACATGACGGGAAGGTCGTGCTTGACGCAGAAGCTCACGGCATCGGTGGTGTGCTTCAGCATCCGCTCGATGTCCCAGTCCTCGGCGTAGCGGCGGATCTCGCTCGAGCCGATGAAGACGCACGCCTCGATCGGGATGCCGATCTCCTGCGAGACGTCGAGAACGGGCTCGACGTCGCCGATGACCGTGCGCGCGGCGCAGTTGGCCTTGATGCGGAGCTTCCCGTCGCGGATCTCGCGCGCCAGCTCCCGCACGGCGTCCTTCGCCCAGGCGCCCGCGGCCGGGAGGCCGATGTCGGCGGTGTGGATCCCGAGCGAGTCCATCAAGCGGAGAATCTCGATCTTCTGCTCGAGCGTGGGGATCGTCACGCTCGGCGACTGGAGGCCGTCTCTCAGAGTCTCGTCGTCGAACTCGACCGTCGTGCCGGGCGCGAACTCCGGGCCGTTCCAGTCGTGGATGAGGTCCTTCTCGGTCGGCAACGGAATCGTCTCCTCTTCTCGGGATTCGCCGCCCGGATAGAGGCTAGTTCAAGGGGCCCCCCGGGGCAAGCGCCGCACGCTTGCCCGGGACCGGCGCGGTCCTATACTTCCCGCTCCACGCCGGCGGCGAGGGGCGTCCGGGCGGTCGCTCCGCCGCGCGCGACAATCTCGAACTCGGGATCGGGACACCCGATGATCGTCATGAAGTTCGGCGGCACCTCCGTGGGGAGCGCCGCCAACATCCGGAAGGTTCTCGGGCTCGTGCGCCAGAGCCTCGCGCGGCGCCCCGTCGTCGTCGCGTCGGCGTTCCGGGGCGTGACCGACATGCTCCTCGACCTCGCGCGGCGCGCGGTGACCGAGGACGTGAGGCTCGACGCCCTCGAGCGCCGGCACGCCGACGTGATCGCCGACCTCGGCCTCCCCGAGGGATTCCTCGAAGAGGAGATGGAGGAGCTGCGCGACCTTCTCCGCGGCATCCGGCTCGTGAAGGAGCTGACGCCGCGCTCGCTCGATTTCGTCGGATCGTTCGGCGAGCGGATGTCGGTCAAGGTGATCGCGGAGTTCTTCCGGAGGAGCGGGCTTCCCGCGGTCGCGCTGGACGCCGGCGAGATCGGGCTCCTCACCGATTCGCGCTTCACCCGCGCCCGCCCGATCGCCGAGGCGTACGAGGAGATCCCGCGGCGGTTCGACTGGAAAGGCTCGCGCGAGGTCCCCGTCGTGACGGGGTTCATCGGGCGCGACCGCGACGGCAACGTCACGACGCTCGGACGGAACGGCAGCGACTACTCGGCCTCGATCGTCGGCGCAGCGCTCGGCGCGGAGGAGATCCAGATCTGGACGGACGTCGACGGCGTCATGACCGCCGACCCGCGCGTCGTCCCGGACGCGGCGCTCATCGCCGAGATGTCGTTCGAGGAGGCGAGCGAGGTCGCGTACTACGGCGCGAAGGTGCTGCACCCGGCGACGATCCTCCCTGCCGTCCGGAACAACATCCCCGTCCGCGTCTGCAACACCGGAAACCCCGACTGCCCGGGCACGCTCATCCTCAAGGAGACGAAGGCGTCGAAGGGGCCGGTGCGCGCGCTCGCGGCGAAGTCCGGCATCACCCTCATCAACATCGTCTCGTCGCGCATGCTCGCGCAGCACGGCTTCCTCGCGAAGGTGTTCGAGATCTTCGGCCGGCACGAAATCGTGATCGACGTCATCGCGACGTCCGAGGTGTCGATCTCGGTCACGACCGACACGCCGTCGCACCTCCACGACGCCGTCACCGAGCTGCAGCAGTTCTCGGACGTCACCGTCGAGGGCGACCGCGCGATCCTCTGCGTGGTGGGGAAGGGGATGAAGGGCTCCGTCGGCGTCGCCGCGCGCGTCTTCCAGGCGCTCGCGGGGGAGAGAATCAACGTCGAGATGATCTCGATGGCCGCGGCGCAGATCAACATCTCGATGCTCGTCGGCGCGGGCGAGACGGACCACGCGGTGCGGGCGCTGCACCGGACGTTCTTCGCGGGGAATTGACGGGCCATCCGCCGCGCCTCCTCGGGTTAACATCCCCCGGCCAGGCTCACGAGGAGGCTAGACCATGACCAACGGAGCCACCGCGGGCGGAGCGGCCGCCGCGGCCGCCGCCGCCGCGGCCATCCAGGCGGTGAAGGCGTCGGGCGCGATCGTCCGGCTCGAGCCCGAGGACTTCCGCGCGATTCTCGAGAGGGCGGTCGACCCGATCGTCGTCCGCGCGACCTCGTGGTCGTTCGGCACCGTCTACCGCTACCTCACGAACTACCGCGGGTTCTTCTTCTTCGCTTCGTCCCGGTTCCCGATCTCGCTCCCGCCGCGCGCCGAAACCATCGACGCGAGGAAGATCTGGGCCCCGTCGTGAGCCTTTTGCTCCTCGCCGTCGTCGTGATCGCTGCTCTCGCCGCCGGGTACTTCGCCTACGGCACGCTCATCTCGCGGCAGTACTCGCTCGACGACTCGCGGACGACGCCGGCGGTGGAGAAGGAGGACGGCGTCGACTTCGTGCCGGCGCGGCCCTTCTATCTCATGTCGCAGCACTTCTCGGCCATCGCGGCGGCGGGGCCGATCGTCGGACCGATCGCAGCATGCCTCGCATTCGGTTGGCTGCCGTGCGTCCTCTGGGTGGTCGTCGGCGTCGTCTTCATAGGCGCGGTCCACGACTTCTCGGCGCTCGTCGCGTCCGTCCGCCACGGCGCGCGCTCGATCGCCGAGATCGCGAAGCAGAATCTCGGCCGGCGCGCGTGGCTCTCGCTCATCGCGTTCATCTGGCTCGCGCTCGTCTACGTCATCGTGGCGTTCACGGCGGTGACGGCCGATACGTTCCAGGGAGGGGCGGAGGAGCTCGAAGGCCTCGACGTCGCGTTCGACAAGGGCGGCGCGGTCGCGGCGGCGAGCACGATGTACCTCGCGCTCGCGCTCGTCATGGGGATCCTGCAGCGGATCTTCCGGCCCTCGATCGCGCTCGTGACGCTCGTCTTCGTCCCTGCGACGCTGGGCGTGGTCTGGCTCGGGACGAAGGTCGACTCGGTCCTCTCGCTTCCGACCGAGGCGTGGTACGTGGCGCTCCTCGCCTACTGCTTCGTCGCGTCGATGCTGCCGCTCTGGCTCCTCCAGCAGCCGCGCGGCTACCTCGGCGGGTTCGTCCTCTACATCGCGCTCGGCGTCGGCGTCCTCGGGATCTTCTTCGGCGGGTTCGAGATCCGGCAGCCGATGATCAAGGACTTCACGGCCTCGTCGTCGCGGCCGGAGGACGCGATCTTCCCGTTTCTTTTCGTGACCATCGCGTGCGGGGCGTGCTCCGGGTTCCACGGGCTCATCTGCGGCGGCACGACATCGAAGCAGATCGCGAGGGAGAGCCATTGCAAGCCGATCGGGTTCGGCTCCATGCTGCTCGAGGGCTTCGTCGCGGTCATCGCGCTCGCGACCGTGATGATCGTCGCCGATTCCGAGCGCGCGGGGCGCGCGCCGGCGCAGATCTACGGCGACGGGCTCGCGAGCTTCCTTACCGTGCTCGTGCCGGAGGGCGCGCGGCGGAGCGTGTTCGTCTTCGCGGCGACGTTCGGGGCGATGGCGTTCTCGACGTTCGTCTTCGACACGCTCGACGTCTCGACGCGGCTCGGGCGGTATCTGCTGCAGGAGCTCTCGGGCTCGAGCGGGCGAGTCGCGGGCACCCTGGCCGCGGGGGCGACCGCGGGTGTGCCGCTCGTGATTCTCCTCACGGCGGAGCCTGGCTCGTGGCGGACGTTCTGGACTCTCTTCGGAACGGCGAACCAGCTTCTCGCGGCGCTGACGCTTCTCGGGATCTCGGTCTGGCTGAAGCGCTCCGGAAGGCGGTGCTGGTACACGGTGATCCCGATGATCTTCGTCATGGTCGTGACGCTGACGGCGCTCGTGAAGCAGGCGGCGTTCGCGTTCGATGGGGCGTTCGGAAGCGCCGGATTCTCCGTGCCGCCGCTCCTGAACGGGGTCGTCGCGGCGCTCCTCCTCCTCCTCGCCGCTTCGTTCATCTACGAGGCGCTGCGCCGGAAACGGTACGGGTGACGGGACGGGTACCGTCTAGACCATCGCGCGCTCGGCGCGCCGGCGGTCCTTCTCGTTCAGGATCCGCTTCCGGATGCGGAACGCCTTCGGCGTCACCTCGACCAGCTCGTCCGTCGCGATGAACTCGAGCGCCTCCTCGAGAGCCATCTTGCGCGGCGACGCCAGGACGACGAGCTTCTCCGCCGACGCGGCCCGGACGTTGGTGAGGTGCTTCTTCTTGCAGACGTTGATGGTGATGTCGTCGTCCTTGCAGTGCTCGCCCACGACCTGGCCGCCGTACACCCTGTCGCCGGGCTCGACGAACATCGTCCCGCGGTCCTCGAGCGCCTCGAGCGCGTAGGCGGTGACGTCGCCGGGCTCGTGCGCGACCAGAACGCCGCGCAAGCGCGCCGGGAGGTCGCCCCGGTACTCGCCGTACCCGTGGAATCCGTGCACCAGCACCGCCTCGCCGCCGGTCGCCGCGAGGAGCTTGCTCCGGACCCCGATCAAGCCGCGCGCGGGGCAGACGATCTCGATGTGGGTCGCGCCGAGCTTGCTCTCCATCGTCACGATCTCGGCCCGGCGCGTGCCGAAGATCTCGATCACTTTTCCCTGGTAGGCCGCCGGAACGTCGACGACCACGTACTCGAGCGGCTCGAGGCGGCGCCCGCCCTCGTCCTTGTAGATGACCTCGGGCGTCGACACGGCGAACTCGTACCCCTCGCGCCGCATCGTCTCGATGAGGACTCCCAAATGAAGAAGCCCGCGGCCCGACACCTGGAAGGTGTCGTTCGAGAGCGGCTCGACCCGGAGCGCGACGTTCTTCTCGACCTCCTTCATGAGCCGCTCGCGGAGCTTCGTGCTCGTCACGTGCTGCCCCTCGCGGCCGGCGAAGGGCGAGTTGTTGACGATGAAGCACATCGAGACGGTCGGCTCGTCGATCGTGACGGGCGGCAGCGCGACGGGGCTGTCGATCGATGCCACCGTGTCGCCGATGTCGATCCCCTCGAGGCCGACGATCGCGGCGATGTCGCCGGCCGTGACCTCGTCCACCTCCTCGCGCGTCAGATTGGTGAACGTGAAGAGCTGCTTCACGTTCTGCGCCTCGATCTCGCCGTCGCGCTTCACGAGCGCCACGCGCTGTCCCGAGCGCACGGTCCCCGCGTAGACGCGCCCGATCCCGATCCGGCCGACGTAGTTGTCATAGTCGATGTTCGTGACCTGGACCTGGAGCGGCGCGTCGGGCTTCACGTCCGGCCCGGGAATGCGGGCGAGGATCTCGTCGAGGATGAGCTCGAGGCCACTGTCCCGGTCCTCGATCTCGCGCCGAGCGATGCGGTTCCTCCCGGAGCAGTAGAGATGGGGGAAGTCGAGCTGCTCGTTCGACGCGCCCAGCTCGAGGAAAAGCTCGAAAACCTCGTCCAGCACTTCGTGGGCGCGCGCGTCGGCGCGGTCGATCTTGTTCAGGATGACGATCGGCTTCAGCCCGTGCCCCAGCGCCTTCCTCAGGACGAAGCGGGTCTGCGGCATCGGCCCCTCGGCCGCGTCGACGAGGAGCAGGACGCCGTCGGCCATCTTGAGGGTCCGCTCGACCTCGCCGCCGAAGTCGGAGTGCCCCGGCGTGTCGATGATGTTGATCTTCACGCCCTCGTGGCGAACCGAGATGTTCTTCGCGAGGATCGTGATCCCGCGCTCGCGCTCGAGGGGATTCGAGTCGAGGACGCACTCCGCCACTTGCTCGTTGTCCCGGAAGACGCGGCAGATCCGGAGGAAGCCGTCGACGAGCGTCGTCTTGCCGTGGTCGACGTGCGCGATGATGGCGACGTTGCGGATGTCGTTTCGGATCATGAAGGGGCGTGGCGGGGAGCGGGGAGACTCTCGTCGGGCATGGCGATGGTCGCCGGCGTCGCGGAACCGGCGCTGAGTCTAGCATCGCGCCGACTCGGCGCCCCCGCGGCGGACCGTTGGGCGCGGCTAGCGGCCGCCCTCGAGCCCTCGGTAGAACTCCTCCGAGCCGCGGAGCGACTCGAGGAACGCGAGGAACTGCCGCCGAGCGCGCGCGTCGAGCGGGGCGGCCGAAGACGCCGGCGTCGCGGGAGCGACCAGCATCCGCTCCTGCGCCCAAGCTGCGAGCGACGCCTCGGCGGAAAGGTCGCGCTCGCCGAGCGGGAAGTCGATCGAGACGATCTCGCGCTTCACGAGCCGGGAGTTTCGCGCGAGGAGGTTCCTGTTGTCGATGAGCTCCCGCTCGCTCCCACTCACGAGCTTCATGAGCTCGACGACCTCGTGGTGCGAGTGGCCGAAGAAGATCTCCTGGAAGAGGAGCGTGACGACGATCACGATCTCGCGTTCGTCGAGCCCGTGCTCTCTCCGGAAGGTGACGAGGGGGAACGTCTCGGCGCCCGGCGTCGCCCGGAGGCTCTCGCGGATGCGTGCTCCGAGCCGCTCGATCTCGGCGCCGATCAGATCGGGGCTCTCGTCGCCGCCCGCCTCCGGGTCCTGCCAGTACTCGAATCGGAACAGCCGGTTGGCCCGCCGCTGGTGGAGGATCGAGAGCCGGCGGAAGTCGAGGAGGAACTCCTTGTGGTCCTGGTACGCGCGCGGCGCACGGGCGACGGGGAGTGACTCGGCGGGGAGACTCGCGTTGAACCCGATCTCGGCGCACACCGAGCGGAAGACCGGCTCGGAGAGCTTGAATCCCGCGTCGAAGACGTCCTCGTGCTCGCGCCAGGCCGCCTCGCGATCGGCGACCATGACGCCCGACGCGCGCAGGCGTCCGCCGCGGGCGAGGAGCGCCGATCCGCGGAGCATCTCGTAGGACGAATCGAAGAGGAGCCTCAGGATCTCGCGGCCCGGCACGGCGCCGTTTCCCTGGGACACGCGTCGCTTGAGGAGCGTGAGGAGGATGAGCACCTCGTCGGGACCGAGCCGGTGGCGAGCGGCCAGGCGCCCGACCGTGCCGGGGATCCGCCCGGCCTTGAGGTCGAGGGCGAGCTCGCGCTGCATGCGGCGCGAGCGCTGCTGCAGCGGGCGGAGCTCACGCGGGTCGTCGTCGTTTCGCTCCTCGTTGATCTTGGAGCGCAGTCCGCCCCAGCGATCGCAAAGGTCGAGGACTCTCTTCATCGGGACGAGTCGCTTGGAAGTTCTCATGACGCGATGCCGCTCTCAGCTTCTCACGCGCGGCCCGGGCGCGCCTCGCGGCGAAGCGCCGGGCCGACCGCACTTCATCCGCCTTCGGTCTCCACGGAAGAAGATGATACCCTCCCGGCCCGATTCGCAATACCCGAGAGGCGTGCGTGCGCGCGACCCCGCGGCCCGCGAGGCGCGCGGTTCTCCGGGCACTTGACTTCCTCCGGGCGCGTGCTCCGAGGCGTCGGCGCGGAGTCCGTCCGGGTCTCGACCCGCGGCGTCCGGCACGGCGTCCTCTCGGAGATGGCCGCGCCGGGGAGGCGCCGACGCCGCGCCCATCGTTCGTTCACTCGCCGCCGCCGCCGCCGAGAAGGATCCTCGACATCGTCTCCGCGTCGACGTTCCCGCCCGAGAGGATGACGCCGACGCGGCCCGCGATCTTCACCGCGCCGGAGAGGAGCGCGGCGACGGGAAGGGCCCCCGTCGGCTCGACCACGAGCTTCGTCCGGTGGAAGAGAAAGCGCACGGCGTCCTCGATCGCGGCGTCGTCGACCGTCGCCATGTCGGCGACGTTTTCGAGGACGAGCGGGAACGTCACCTTTCCGAGCGACGGCGTCCGCGCGCCGTCGGCGATCGTCGGCGGGTTCTTGACGGTGTGCAGCGTCTTCGTGCGGAAGGAGCGCGTGGCGTCGTCGGCGAGCGCGGGCTCGACGCCGATCGTCCGGCAGGCGGGGCAGGTCGCCCGCGCGGCCACGGCCGATCCCGAGAGGAGCCCGCCGCCGCCGCACGGGGTCAGGAGGAAATCGAGCGGGCCCGCCTGCTCGAGAAGCTCCGCCGCCGCTGTTCCCTGGCCCGCGACGATGTCGGGATGGTCGTACGGCGGGACGAGCGTCTGGCCCTCCCGCGCGCTGATCGCGCCTGCCATCTCCTCGCGCGACTCGGTCGCGGGGTCGTAGAGGACGACGCGCGCGCCGTAGCCCTCGGTCGCCGCGCGCTTCGACCGCGCGGCGTCGGCGGGCATGACGATCGTCACCGCGACGCCGAGGAGGCGGCCGACGAGCGAGACGGCCTGCGCGTGGTTCCCCGAGGAGTACGCGATGACGCCGCGGGCGCGCTCCGCGTCGCCGAGGCGCGAGATCGCGTTGAAGGCGCCGCGGAACTTGAACGCCCCCACGCGCTGCAGGTTCTCGCACTTGAGGAAGACCCGCGCGCCGGCGCGCTCGTCGAGCGTGCGCGAGGTCACGATCGGAGTGACGTGGGCGACGCCGCGGAGGCGCCCGCGCGCGTCGCGGATCCTCTCGAACATCGGATGCGGGGAACTCACGGCCGAAACGGTACCAGGTACCGTTTCCTATTTCTTCCGCGCGCGGATGAAGGCGCTCGCGAACCGGGCTTCGCCCTCGACGTGCTCGCGGAGGATCTCGATGCCGACGTCCTCGAAGCCCGCGTCGCGGAGGATCGCGGCGTACTCGTCGTTTTCGAGCGCTCCGGCGATGCACCCCGTCCACGCCTCGAGGCTCCGCCGGACGCGCTCGGGCATGGCGCCGATCGCGACCACGTCGGCGATCGCGAGCCTCCCGCCCGGCTTCAGCACGCGGAACGCCTCGCCGAGCGCGCGCCGCTTGTCGGCCGTGAGGTTGATGACGCAGTTCGACACCACGACGTCGACGCTCGCGTCGTCGAGCGGGATCGCCTCGATCTCGCCCTTCAGGAACTCAGCGTTCTCGACGCCGGCCTCGGCCCTGTTCTTGCGCGCGAGCGCGAGCATCTCGTCGGTCATGTCGAGCCCGTACGCCTTGCCCGCGGGACCGACTCGCCGCGCGGAGAGGAGGACGTCGATCCCGCCGCCCGACCCGAGGTCGAGAACGATCTCGCCGGGCTCGAGCCGCGCGAGCGCCGTCGGATTCCCGCAGCCGAGCGACGCGCGGAGCGCGCCCTCGCCGGCCGCCGCCGCGTCGTCGTCCGCGTAGATTCCCTTCGAGACCGCGTTGTCCGACGGCGCGCGGCCGCACCCGCAGCCACCCGCGGCGGACGCGGCTGCGGCGTACCTCGCGCGCACCGCCGCGCGGAGCGCCTTGGCCCCGATCGGCATCGCGAGGACCGCCGCCGATTCGGGGCAGGCGCCCGAGAACTCGCGCGACGCCAAGACCGCCTCGGGCACAGCGGCGCGATCGACGCGGCGGAATCCCAGCCGCTCGAACCACTCGTCCGCCGTCGTCGTGAGGAGGAAGAGCGTCTCGAGCCCGCGGGCCTTCGCCCAATCGACGCGGTCCCGGACGAGCGGGGCGCCGATCTCCCTGCCGCGCGCGTCCTCTCTCACGGCGACGCTCCGGAGGAGGCCGTCCGGTCCGTGCGTCTCGACTCCGGCGACGCCCGCGATCGCGCCACCGTCCTCGGCGACGACGAATCCTCCGGGAAAGGCGTCGAGGAGCCCCTCGAGGGGGAGCAAGGAGCGGGCGAGGAGCCGCTTCACGTCGGGGAGGTCGCCGGTCGTCGCGGCGCGAAGGCGCGCCGCCGGTCGCGTCGTGGCCATGGTGTCACTCCTGAGGGGGACAGCACTCGGCGCTTCTCGTGCACCGCGCGGCCGCGGACTGCGCGAGTTTCTCGATGATCGTCGTCGCGGCGCGGCGTGCCGCGGGCTCGAAATCGGCGATGAGGCGCATTTCCTCTTCGATCAGGCTCCTCTCGATGCGGCCGTGAAGCGCGCGGCCCTCCGGCGTCGCCTCGAGGCGCACGGCGCGCCCGTCGGCGGGGTCGGCCGCTCGGCGGAGATAGCGCTTCCGCTCGAGAGCGTCGACGACGCGGCTCGCCGTGCTCTTGTCAAGGTAGAGGAGCGCCGCGAGCGCGTTGAGCGAGAGCGGCCCCTCTCGGAGCACCGCCTCGAGCGCGTAGCACTGCGTCACGGACACGTCGTGGCAGCAGATCCTCGTCCTGTCGCGGAACTGGTAGAGACGGACGAGGTCGGAGAGCGCGCGGTGAAGGCCCGCGGCGTCGCGCTCGAGCGCGGCGTCGGGGCTTCGAGGCGTCCTCTTCGGGCGAGGGGACACGGGCTCGGGGCTCCTTTCGTTGGCACTAACAACTATACTCCGCCCGGGAATCTCGTCAAGCCGGGCGCCTTAGGCCGCCGGCGGGGGGCGCCCGCTCCGAACGAGGGGGTCGAACGCCGCGATTGACGGGGCGCGGCCGCGGCGCTAACGTCGAGTTCAAGGGTTGGTGCGCCGAAACCTCCAGGTGAACGGGCGCCTTGCCGGCGCCGGGGACGGTGGTCATGCCCGCACGATTCGCTTCCGCAGTTCTTCTTCTCTCGGCCGCCCTTCTCCTCGCCCTTCCGGCCCGAGCGACCGTCAAGCCGTTCGCGCGATTCGAGGGCCGCGTCGGAGCCGAGGTCGCTGCGTTCCCGGCGCGCGCCGTTTCGACGGCGTCCGGCGCGCTGACGCTCTCGACGATCCCGCCGGGAGCGACGATTCTCTTCGCGGCGATCTACACGAACAGTTGGTTCGAGTCTCTCCAGCCGACGGCGACGTTCGCCGAATACGCGCTGGCCCCGGCTCCCGCCTTCGATTCGGACGGGAGACGCCAGTTCCTTTATGCGCACCGCTGGGACGTGACGCCTTACGTGAGCGGCTCGGGGAGGTACGTGGTTCGGGCGGGGACGGTCCGGTATTCGTACGGAGTCGCGCTCGTCGTCGTCTTCGAGCATCCGTCGCTCCCGAGCCGCACGATCGTCGTGAACGACGGCGCGACCTCGCTCGGGGAGGATGGCGCGAGCGGGAGCTTCGCGACGACGTTCGAAGGGGTCGGCATCGGGGCCGGCGAGATCTGGGTGCACGTCCAGGCGGACGATTCGACGAGAACGAGTGAGGAGGTCCGAATGAACGGCACGGTCGTCGCCGGGCCCCTCGACGCGAACCTCGGCCAGAACGCGAGCCTCGAGCACGCGGCGGTCCAGACGCAGGACGGGACCAACGTGCTCGAGATCGAGACGTTCGGCGACTGGTTCGGCTGGCACGTCGCGGTGCTCGTCGCGCCTTCGCCGTGCCTGGCGGGAAACGTCGACGCCGCGGGCGGCGGAGTGACCGACGTCCTCTTCGTGAACGACTCGTCGGGCGGTTCCGACAGGACGATCGGGCTCCTGTCGCACGAGCCGCTCTCGATCTTTGTCGCGGCGCCGCCGTCGGCGACCGGGCCGACGCCGTTCGCGCTCTACGCCTGGGCGGGTCTCCCCGACGGGATGAGCGCCCTTCCCGCGGGGATCGGATCGTCCTGTATGCCGATGCCGCCCGTCGGAGGGAGCCCGCGTCTCAAGGTGATCTGGAACAACGTCGGCAGGTTTACGCGCCTCGGATTCCCGACGCGGCCGTCAACGCCCGCGCCGAGCCTCGTCTACCTGGACTCGGACGGGCCGGGAAGGTCCGCCACGTTTTTCCTGCAGGGGTTGATCGTCGACTCCGCCTCTCCGTCGGGCCGCGCCGCCGTGACGAACGGCGTGACCGTGATCGTGAGGTAGATCGGGGCGGCACGGCACCGGGCTTCACTCTCCGCGAGCGAAGCGGTCCGCGAGGGCCTGGAAGTCCGGACGGACGCGAAGGACCTCGAAGTCGGCCGCCGCGAGGACGGCATTGGGGTTCTCGAGCCCGCCCGAGAGCGCCGACTCGAGGAGGAGGACCGCGTCCGCGGCGTATCCCGCCGCGAGCGCGTGATCGTCGCCCGCGAGGCCCACGCACCGCGACAGGAACCCCGCGGCGATCCGCTCGTCGGCCGGCGTGGTCCCGAGCAATAGGACGTCCCGGCACGCGCTCGCCGCCTGGACATGGTCTCCCCGGGCGACCGCGATCTGCGCGAGAAGGACGAGGCGGCCCGGCAATCCCTTGGCGGCGTGCGCTCGCCCGGGAGCCGCCGGCGTCTCGGCCGCCCGCTGCGCCAGCGCGAGCGCCTCGTCGAGCCGGCCCTCGTGGAAGAGCGCGAGCGCGAGCAGGCTCTCGATCGTCTCCTGATCCACTGCGCCCCGCACGTGGTCGGGCCAGCGGACCGAGATCTCCTCCGATCGCGCGAGGGCCCGCCGCAGGACCGCCGCCGCCTCCGACGAATTCCCGGACTCGAGGAGCCGCGATCCCCGCCGCTGCCACGCGAAGACCCCGACTTCCCACGCGCTCGGCGTCGCCGGCTCGCGTCCGAAGAGGAGATCGGCCTCCGCGCACGCCTCCTCGAGCAAGAGACCGTGCCGTTCGGGGTCGTTGAACTGCGAGAGGCTCGTTCCGCGCACGGTCAACGCGCGAACGAGCGTCTCCCGGTACTGCACGTTCTCGGGGAAATCGCGGGCGAGCCCCCGAAGAAGGTCGACGCACTCCGCGGTGGCCCTATCGGACTCCGCGGTCTTCCCGAGCACGGCGAGGCAGAGCCCGTGGTTGAACCGCGCGTGCGCGGATCCCCATCGGTTGGCCGCCTCCTCCGGCTTGTCCGCGACGAGCCGTCCGAAGTGGCTTACGCTCTGTCCCAGCGCCTCGGCGGCGCCCTCGAGATCGGACGCCTCGAAGAGCATGCCGCCGAGATTCGAGCAGCAGGTCGCGAGGCGGAACCGGCAGTCCGACGACTCCGGCCGCTCGGCCAAGAGTTCGGCGAGGAGACGCCGCGCCGCCGTCAGCGTCTCACGAGCGTCCGCGTAGTTCCGGGCCTGCGCAAACGTGCTGCCGAGGCTCGCGAGCTGCCCCGAGAGGACCATCCGGGTCTCCCACGTCTCGTGGTCCGCCTTCTCCTCCGCGTTCCGAAGCGAACAGAGCTCTCTCGCGAGGCCGACCGCGCGGAGCATGCACTCGGCCTGCTCCTTTTGCCGGCCGAGGCTCGAGAGCACGATGCCGCGCTCGTTCAGCGAGTGCACGATCTCCTCGAGCGCGAGATCGTCCGCGGGCCGGGCGGTTCGCGCGCGGCCGAGGAGATCGAGCGACCGGTCGACCGAGGCGAGGGCGGCATCGTGGTCGCCGAGGAGATTCAGCAACTGTCCCCGATAGCGGAATCCGACGGCCGCCTCGCGCAACAGTTCCGAATCTTCCGGATGCTCGGCAAGGAGTTCCTCATAGAGAGCGGCCGCCGCGCCGATCAGCTCGCGCCGCAGCGGATCCGCGCCCGGCACGTCCCGCAGCCGGAACTGGGCCACGCTCCGCAGCATCTCGTTCGTGGCGCGCAGAGCTCGCTGGAACTCGTTCCGAGCCTCGCCGAGCGCGACGTCCCGTTCGTCGAGCGCGATGGAGAGCGCCCGGTTCACGTTCCTCTCGCGGATCGCGAAACCGAGAGAGCCGAAAACGAGCACGGCGCCGAGCGCCACTCCGACGCTCCACGCGGGATGTCGCTGCGCGAGCCGGCGCATCCGCAGGAAGGCGCCGGCGCGGCGCGCCGCGATCGGGCGGCGCTCGAGGACGGCGAGGAGATCGCGAGCCAGGACGGCGGCCGTCCGGCAACGCCGAGCCGGGTCCTTCTCCATGGCCGTGAGGCAAACGGTCTCCGCGTCCCAAGGAACCGTGCGGTTCCACGTTCGGATCGGCGGCGGCACTCCGTCGAGAATCCGCGAGCGCGTGATGTCGGGATCGGCGTCGAGGAACGGCGATCGCAGCGTCAGGAGCTCGCAGAGCGTGACGCCGAGGGCGTAGACGTCGGTGCGCTCGTCGATCTGCGAGCCCTTCAGTTGTTCCGGCGCCATGTAGGCGAGCGAGCCGATCTGCGTCCCCGTGTGCGTGAGCTTCCCGGAGCGCCGCGTGCTCGCGAGGCCGAAGTCGAGGAGCATCACGCGGCCGTCGGGCCCGAGCATGACGTTCGACGGCTTGATGTCGCGATGCAGGACTCCCTGCCGATGGGCGTGATCGATGGCCTCGGCGAGCTGAAGGACGAGGTGGAAAGCGGCGTCGACCCACGTGGCTTCGGACAGGAACCGCGCCGATTCGCCGGGCGCTTCGGCCGTGCCGGCGGCCGCGCCCGCGGATGCGAGCAGGTCGCGGCCGGAAAGGCGCTCGGGTCGTCGGTCGCGCAGCGATCGGAGGATCTCGTCGAGGCTCTTGCCCTCGACGTGCTGCATCGCGTAGTAGGGGACTCCGTCCGCTTCGCCGACGGAAAAGACCGGGACGATCGCCGGATGGTTGAGGCGCGATGCGGCCTCGACCTCGCGGCGGAACCGTTCGCGGGCCCGGTCGAAGTAGACGAGGTCGGGACGCACGAGCTTCAGCGCGACGTTTCGGCCGAGAGGCTCTTCGAGGGCGAGGTACACGACGCCCATCCCGCCGCCGCCCAACCGCTTTAGGAGCCGGAACGGACCGACGCGCTCCGGGAAGGCGCGGTCCCAGGGCTCGGGCTCCTCGAGGATTCCCGCCTCGCGAAGCCGCTCGAGCCGGGAGCGAACGGCGCCGGCGAGGCGCGGGTTCCGTCGCAGGACCTCATCGACCTCGCCCGTGTCGCCGTTCTCGAGATGTTCGAGGCACCGGGCCACGAGCCGTCTCACCTTCGTCGACTGCGACGCGATCATCGGTCACTCGCGGAGAACTCCCGTGTCGTTTGTACCGCCGAAATCCGAACGGAACAAGGCCGCTCGAGTCCGGCCTACTGGATGAAGTACTTGAGGAGCATCTCCTCGTAGGTGTCCGCGTTGATCATCAGCCCGCTGGTCTCGAACAACGAGGCGAAGGGCTCTTTGGGATTCGCCGGCGAGGTGGTCGTGGCCGTCGAGTAGTAGAAGATGTCGGCGAGGCCGGCGTACTGGTGGCCCATCTCGTGGAGGATTACGGCGCTTCTCCGATTGGCGCCCAGGTTCTGCCACCACGCCGGGCACAGGTGGATGTTCGAGTCGTACCACGGCACGTACGCGTTCGAGCCGCTGCACGTGTCGCCGGCTCCCTCGCACTCGATTCCGATCTTCTGTCCGGTGCGGAACGGCTCCCAGATCATCACGAGGCTCAGGAATATTCCGACCTTCTGCGCGGGGGCGATCTTCCCGTCGGGACCGGCGAACCACTCGGAGAAGGGGACGCCCACGAGCCACGACCAGCCGCCCGGCGATCCGTTGATCGAGAGGCTGAGCCACTGCGACGCCGCCCTGTGCGCGCGCCCAGCCCCGCGCATCGCCTTGCAGAGCGCGTTTCCGATCCCGGAGCTGGGCATGAGTCCGCAGTCGATGCGATTGGAGTACACGGCTCGCGGTCCGGGCCACGGGCCGCCGCAATTCGTCTTGACCGACGCCATCCCGGTCGGATCGACGAGCGTCTGAGGGTTGTTCCCCGCGTACGCGAATCCGTTGCCGAGGTTGACGGCGTCGCCCCACATTCCGAGCGGGTCGCGGCTGAGGAACCGCCCCGTGGTCGGGTCGAGGTAGCGGGCCTTGTAGAAGTAGAAGGACGACTCGGTGTCGAAGCGCTGGCCAGTGAAGAGGAAGTCGTTCCCGGCGAGGGAGGTGGGGATCTCGGCACCGCTCGAGTCGAAGATCGTGGGGAAACCGAAGTCCTCGTACTCGTACCGCTCGACGACGGCGCCCGAGGAGTCCGTGACGGCTCGCGTGCTGCCGAGATCGTCGCAATAGAGGTAGTAGGTCTCGCGCTGATTGGCCATCTCGACGATCTCGGACGGCGCGAAGCAGGGCGGGTCGGGCTGCGGATTGAACATCACCCAGAAGAGCGGATTGTCGCTCCCCGGTCCCGGTCGTCCGTGAGCGTACGTGGTCGTCACGACGTCCATTCCGTCGCGCTCCTCCGCGACGTTCCGGCCGACGTAGAAGTACCGCCTGTCGCCGGCCGGCGGTCCGCCCGGGACGGTCATCGCGATTCTCCGGCCGAGCGCGTCGTAGGCGTAGAGCGTTCTCCGCGCCGGGGTCTCGTGCTCGACCAGTTGGTTCCGATGGTCCCGCACGAGCCGGTCGGTGCCCGAGCGCAGGATCACGTTCCCATTCTCGTCGTGCGCGATGTCTCCGACGCAGGGAGCCGTCGTGTATTGGTTCACCTGGAAGTCGGCGGGCTCCGGCATCGTCGGGTCCATCGAGTAGACGGCGTCGCAGGGCTCGCCGCCCGCTACGGCGAGACGATTGCCGGCGCCGTCGAGGACGTAGCTCATGTCCCTCACCGTTCCGCCGCGGGCGTCACCGACGAGGGCGCGGACGAGGCGGTACTGCGAGTCGTAGAAGTAGTCGTGGACGAGGCGCAGGCCGCCCGCGCGGACGTCCCTCGCCCTCTGCTTGTTGTGCATCGCGTCCCACTCGAACGTCCGGCGATCGATCTCCGCCGCGCCGGCGAAGTGGTCGATCGCCACGACCCTGCGGGCGCCGTCGTACAGGTAGAGGCTCGTCGCGACGCCGGCGCCGGAGACGCGTCGCTCGACGCGGCGCGGACCGACGTACTCGTAGGAGGCCACGGGTCCCGGACTCGCGATCGTCTTGACGCGATTCAGAGCGTCGTACGTGCGGGTGACCGTCTTTCCCCCCGGGTACGCGAGGCGGAGCAGGTTGCCCACGCCGTCGTACGTGAAGAGGAACGTCTTCCCGTTCTGCGACTCGGTGGCGAGATTCGAGAGCGAGTCCCACTCCCTCGTGACGACGGAGTCGTCGTCCTCCGCGCGGACGAGGCGCGAGAGGCCGTCGAACTTGAAGTTCTCGAACGTCGTGTCGCTCGAGACGCCCGGACCGGGAGCGATCGCGCGCCCTCCCGGGCGGCCGAGGAGATCGAACTCGGTCGCGACGCTCGTTCCATTCGGATCGACGCTCAGCACGACGTTGCCGTGCACGTCGTGGACGAGAGACTCCACGCTCCCGTCCGCGTAGCGGACCGACGTCCGGCGATCGAGCGCGTCATACACGGTGTCGGTCCGGTTGCCATTGTCGTCGGTGAGCTGAACGAGGCGGGAATTGTCGTCCCAGTCCCACGAGCGGCCGATCTGCCCGATGACGCGGCCGGCGCCGGTGCCGTCGTCGGTGAGAATCCGCGTGCTGGACCGGAGGCGCTGCAGCCCGTCGTAGGTCATGCGCGTCACGTTTCCCATGGCGTCGACGATCGTCGTGAGATCGTCCCGGGAGTCGTAGCCGAATCGGAGTCGATTCCCGATGGGATCGGTCTCCGAGACCGCGCGGTCGATCTCGTCGTACGTCCGCTCCGTCCGGACGACCTGGTCGGGTCCGCCGCGGTCGGACCGCTCGGTCTCGACCAGCGTGAGGAGATTGTGATTTCGGTCGTAGATCATCTCCCGGGAGTTGCCGGCGGCGTCCACGGCGAGGCGGAGCCGGTTCGCGGTGTCGTACGAGAACGTCGTCGCGCTCCCGTTGTCGTCCACGATCCGCGCCGTCTCGGAGCGGTCCGTCCAGTCAACCTGGCACGTGGCGAGACCGTCGCCGACGGGAGACTGCGAGGCGGGATCGAAGTGCTGCTCGACGCACTGGACGGGGCGATTCTCGGCGTCGTACGAGCACTCTTGCTCGCAGAGCCGGACGTTTTGCGCTCCGCCCGGGCCGTCGCAGATTTCGCCCCGGACGATCGTGCGCACGACGTTGCCGTTGGGGTCGAAGTTCTTCGAGGTCACGTTGCCCATCGGATCCGTCGTTTCGACGTCGCGGCCGTAGGCGTCGACCACGACCTTCGTCGTTCGCGGCATGTCCTCGAGTCCGGTCAGCCTTCGCACGAGATGGCCGTTCCCGTCGTAGTCGAATTGATCGGTCGACTGGAGCGGGTCCCCGGGCGCACGGATCGATCGGAAGAGGAGGTCGCGCTCGTCGAAGACGTGGCGCGTGACGTTGAACGGCTGGGTCCCGCGCACCGCTTCGCCCGATCGCGTCAGCGTCCGATTGCGGTTCGCGTCGTATTCGAACTCGGTGACGACGCTGCGCGCCGCGTCGATCTCGCGCGTCGTACGGACGACTCGGTTCAGGATCTCGTGCTCGAACATCGTCGTGAGTCGCGGATTCGCGGGGTCCACGAGCCCCGTGTCGTCGAGGTTCGCCGTCTCGACGCGGACCACGTTGTCGTTCGCGTCGAACCACGTTTCCGTCTCGTACCGGACGAAGGTGCCGTTCATGAGCCGGACCGGCGGCGACGTCGATCGCACGACCTGGTCGAGGGCGTTCACGACCATGGTCGTCGCGTTGCCTCGCGCGTCGGTGATCCGGATCGCGTTGCCGACGGCGTCGTACTCGAACGATGTCGTAATGGCCGTGCCGCTCGCGTCGATCGTCTCGGTCGCGAGGTATCCGTTCTGCGCGCCGTCCGAGGGGCCGTACCAGGTCCACGTGTCCGTCTGGCGCCAGCCGCTTCCGTTGTCCGGATGGACGTGTCGCACCTGCCGGCCGAACTGGTCGTAGGCGAAGTCCTCGACGATGGCGGGGATCCGATGCCGGGTCTGGATCCGGTTTCCGCGCGCGTCGTAGTCGTGCTCCGTGACGTTGCCGCGGGCGTCCCTGGCCCTCAAGACGAACGACATGCCGCAGCAGCCTCCGCGATCCGAGACGTACTCGTAGAACTCGTCGAGCGAGGCCTGGTCGCCCGGCGGGACGTGCGACCCGGGCGTGCGGTGCACCTCGCGCAGGTTTCCCCGGGCGCGCCACGGCGCGGCGGGATCGAGGTCCAGCTCGTACGCCTTCCTCGTCACGTTTCCGTTCGGATGGACGATGCGGACGACGCGGGAGTCGGCGTTGTACGCGAATCGGGTCTCGAACGCCGTTGGATCCGAGGATCGGACCGAGTTCGACGGGCGGTTCTCCGTCATCGTGGTCGGCATGTTGGGATCGGCGCGGCCGGTGAGCTCGCGGAGCGCGACGCAGCGGCCGCGCGCGCCGTAGTCGAACTCCTTCACGTTTCCGGCGCGATCGTTGACGATCGCGGTGAGCGGAGTCCTGAACGGCGACGTGCCGGCGAGCCCCCCCGGAAGACCGCTTCGCGGCGGCCTCGCGTGATAGGTGACGTCGATGACGTCGTCCGGATGGCCGCGCACCTGGCGGACGAGCCGGTCGAAGAGGAGCGCGCTCGGGCTCGTCTCGCTCGCGTAGACGTTCCGGAGCCAGGTCTGGCCCTTCGGATCGGTGATCGTGAGAAGGTTGTGGTTCAACCGGTCGTCCGAGAACCCCTCCGAATAGGTGTAGGTCGTCGTCTTCCCGTCGGGAAAATCGTTACCGTTGGGAGTGCCGGCGACCCGCGGCGATCTCGCGGACTTGAGGTCGCCCGCCTCGCCGCCGCGCTCTCCGGCAACGTAGTAGTCGTAGGCGACCGCGCGGCCGGCGAAGTCAGCGATCGAGCCGATCCGGCCGTCCGGCCGGTAGAAGACCCGGACGATCCGGCCGAGCGTGTCGGTCACGACCGAGAGGCGGCCCGCGGCGTCGTAATCGAACCGGAGAGTGTTGCCGTTCCGGTCGGCGATGCTCGCGATTTTTCCCTGGCGCGCGCCGCCGTCGAGGGGATGGAAGACCCAGGCGCCCCCGTCGGCGAAGGTGAGCGTGAAGACGCGCGACGCGGCGCCGCCGAAGCGGCCTTCCTGGAAGAGCTGCTCCGCGACGTAGCTCCCGTCCGGCCGCTCCCGGTAAAGGTCGCTCCGGCCGTTGCCGTCATGGACCCGCACGGCCTTTCCTTCGCGGCGGACCGCGATGTTGTACGAGAAGTCCCAGCCGTTTCCCTGCGCGGTGTCGGGGCCGAGCCGCGAGCGGTACCGCCGCGCCCAGACGAAATTGAGCCCGCGGCCCGGAATGGCGAGGTCCACGACGGAGAGGTGGAATTCTCCGGTGTGCAGGTAGACGTTGGGGATGCCGACGGGGCCGCCGCAGCATGGATCGCAAGGGGCTGCCGGGGGGTGGTCGGGCGGAGCCTCGAAGAGCGGCGCGTCGTCCCCGAGGTCGAGGCGCACGTTTTGAGCGAGGACCAAAGGGCCGGCGGCGGCCGGCAGGAGGACGGCGAGGACGGCGGGCGCGGCGGCCCGGGCGAGAAAGCGAGTTCGGATCTTCATGCGTTCGCCTCCTGTGGCGGCGGTCGGGGGCTTCCGGCGGCGATTCGCGCCGGCGCCCACCGGGAGAAGCCGGATCCGCGCCGCTTCGTCTCGCGAAAAACGCAGGTCACCCCCCGAAGTCGGCCGGCCGGCTCGATGGACTCCCCCGGCCTGGCCGCCTAGAATCGCGAGAGTCATGGACGAGTCGCGCGAGCTCTTTCAGAGGGCGTCCCAGGGGGACGCGGGAGCGGTCGAATCGCTCCTCGAGCTGCACCTGCCGCGTCTCCGGGCGTTCGTCCGACTGCGGATGGGGAAGGCGCTGAGCGCGAAGGAGTCGGCGTCCGACATCGTCCAGTCGAGCTGCCGCGAGGTGCTCGAGAACGCGGGGAAGTTCCGCTACCAGGGCGAGAGCGGCTTCAGGCTCTGGCTGTACACGACAGCGCTCCGGAAGATCCGCCACCGCGGGGAGTACTACCGCGCGGCGAAGCGGGACGTCGGTCGCGAGGCGGCGCCGGGCTCGGCCGACGAGAGCGGAAACGACGCGAGGGCGGCCTGGTATCGGACCCTATCGACTCCGAGCCGGACGCTCGCGATCCGCGAGCAGGCCGAGCGCATCGAGGCCGCGTTCGAGCGGCTGCCCGATCACTACCGCGAGGTCATCACGCTGTCGCGGATCGTCGGGCTCTCGCGCGCGGAGATCGCCGAAGTCACCGGCCGGACGGAGGCGTCCGTGCGCAATGTCCTCCACCGCGCGCTGGCCGAGCTCGCCGAGCTGCTGGACGAGGATTAGGAAACGGTACCTGGTACCGTTTCCTTCAGCGACCCTTCCGCACCGACGCGGACAGAAACGGTACCTGGTACCGTTTCCCGCCGTTTCCCGACCCCCGTCACCGGACGCGGACTCCCACGCCGTTCGTGACCGCGAGACGCCGCGACCGAGAGGCCGTGTCCACGATCAATCCCTGGACGAAGAACGATCTGCCGCCGTGCATCATGAGCCCGCCGGAGACGCGGAGCGCGACGCTCGGCGCGGGGCTCGTCGGCGGACCGGGCCAGTTCTCTCGTCCGAGAAGTCCCGTGCGTCCGAAGTTGTTCGCGATGCGCGGCGGCGAGCCGCCGCTGAGCGGCGTGGGCATGCACGTCCTCCCGATGAGGAAGGGCAGCGTCCGCGCCGACTGCCGAGTCGGCTGGCCGCCGTCTACGTAGAGCACGTAGGGCGAGGGTCCCAGCGGCCGCGACGGCGGCGCGCCGACGGAGATCTCGAACGGATCGGAGCGATCGACGGTTACGATCCGTTCGGGGTCAGTTCCCGTGGTTCCGTTGACGAAGAGGACATCCGTCACGGGGCCGGCCGCCCCGTTCACGTTTCCCCGGCGGCACTCGAGGAGTTCGCGCGTGCGGTTGGTGAGAAGGCGGACTGCTTTCGAATCCGTCGCGAGAGCGTCCACGTCTCCGTCCTCGTCCCAGTCGCCGGCCGCGAGGGCGAACAAGGGGGCGGACGAGCGAGTCGTCCATTCGAACGACGTCGGCGGACCGAGGGCTCCCGCTGGACCGTTCGCCGGAAACGAGTAGAGAAGACACGGCCCGAAATTGTTGGGGAAGAGCGCGAGCACGTGATCCACGCCGTCCGAGAAGATCTCGGCCACCGTCAGGTCGTCGAGCCGCACCTCCGCGTCGAATCCGCTCCGGTCGGCCGTAAAAGCGCCGGAGCCGTCGTTCCGGAGGAGATAGAGCCTGTTGTCGAACGACGTTGACGTGACGAGGTCGAGCGTCCCATCGCGGGCGAGATCGACGACGGCGAGCGAACGGCCCCCGAAGGCCACGCGAACGTCCACTCGGGGCCCGAACGATCCCGCGCCATCGCTCGGGAAGACGCTCACGTATTCCGTGCGGGAGTGCGTCGCTGCGAGATCCGGAGTCCCGTCGCCGTCGAAGTCCGCGACGACGACGGATCGGATCCCGTCGCCCATCGATACGATCGCCGGCGGCTCGAAGAGGCCAGTTCCGTCGTTCCGGAGGACCGAGAGCGCGGCCTCGGCGCCAAGCGAGTCCGTTCCCTCGTTGATCGCGGCCAGATCGGGCGCTGCGTCGCCGTCGAAGTCGCCGATCGCCACCTCCCGTGTCCGCGCTCCCACCGAGTAGAGGCCGATGGGGCCGAACTGTCCCGCGCCGTCGCCGCGCAGGACCGAGATGCCCCCGTCGTCCGAGATGCTGCCCATCAAGGCGACGGCCAGGTCAGGAACGCCGTCGCCGTCGAGGTCCTCCGATGCGACTCCGGAGGGAGCCGGGCCGGGGAGGAACGTGGACGCCAGCCGAAACCCACCGCCACCGTCACCGCGAACGACGTCGACGCCGGCGTGCCCCGACGCGACGAAGTCCATGTGACCGTCCCGGTCGAAGTCCAGCGGGCGAAGATCGGCGACAAACGTGGATTGGAGGGCGTAACGGATGCCGAGAGGCCGCGCGGTGCCGCCTCCGTCCGCGAGCGTGAGGGATCCCGATGCGCCGGAATACGGATCCACCCGGTTCAGGGTGACAACGTCGCCGTGGCCATCGCCGTCGAAGTCGCCGGTGAGAGACTGCTGCGGATCCGGACCGGCCAGGAACGACTCGGCCGCCGCGAGAGCGCGAGAGGGATCGCCGCGAGTCACGAAGAAGGCCGCGGAAGAGGACGTCGAGCCCACCGCAATCACGTCGTCGCATCCGTCATCGTCGAGATCGGCCGTTTCGACGCTTCTCGCGACGAACGGGAGCTCGGAGTTCGCGATCGCCGGAAACCGGCCCGCGCCGTCGCCGAAGCGCACCGCGATCGATGTTCCCGATCGGCTCGCCACGTCCAGAACGGCGTCTCCGTCGACGTCCCCGATGGCCGCGTCGGGCTGGGCGGGGAACACTTGGATCCCCGGACCGAAATCGCCCGCGCCGTCGCCGGACATGAAGAACCCGCTCGACATAAGGAGATCGAGGCGGCCGTCCCCGTCGAAATCCCCGCACGCGGCTGTGTTCAGCAGGCCGGATCCCGGCGGCTTCGTGATCCGGCGACTCGGCCCGAAAGCGCCGTTTCCGTCGTTCGGGAAAAGGTCGATCTCCGACTTGAAGGTCGCTTCGTCGAAGACGAAGGCGATGGCATCGGGGTCGCCGTCGCCGTCGAAGTCGCCGAGCGTGAAGGAAAACGGCCACGTGTTCCCTTCGGTGGGCCACGTTCCGACGGGTGCCAGGTCGCCTCGGCCGTTTCCGAGATGCGATCCGACTCCGCCGCTCAGGAAGTCCGAAGCGACCGCGGTCCAGAACACGTCGAGATGGCCGTCGCCGTCGAGGTCGGCGATGGCCGGAAGGTAGCAATCGCGCGCTTCGAAGCCCGGGCCTCGGACGAGCGCGGTCGAGCCGTCGCCGAAGAAGAGGCGCAGCTCCATCTGGAAAGCCGCCGCCTGAGTGACGACCACGTCGAGGAATCCGTCTTCGTCGATGTCGCCCTTGTCGGCTCCGATGACCCGCCCCTCTGTCCGGACCTCGGGCGGCAGCGTGTCGAAGTCGAGGACCTGTGCCGGCGAGGCCGTGGGGCCGGCGAGGACGAGGAAGAGAGCCGCGGCCAGCGGCGACGCGCGATGTCGCATACCACCCTCCGCTCCCGGCGCTGTGATCGCCGGGGAATGCCACCGAAGCCGCTCCCTTCGCGAAGGGCAGTTGGCATCCTAGCCGCGCTCCGCCGCGGAAACCAGCGGGAAACGGAAACGGTACCAGGTACCGTTTCCTTCAGTGCTCCTTCCGCACCGGACGCCGACTGAAACGGTACCTGGTACCGTTCCCGACCCCCGTCAGTGCGTCGGCGGGGCGGAGTAGGGGGCGGCGGGGGTCGCGTCGGCGCCCTCGGGCGGGATCGACTCTTCGCGGCCGAGCGCCCAGAGGATCGCGTTCACGGCGAGCCGCCGCATCGGCTCGCGCTCGAAGTCGGCGGGGTGGCCGAGCGTCGTGAAGAAGACGCGCGCGCCTTTCGGCCCCGACTTCGTCCACGCGACCGGCTGCACGGGCGGGAATCGGTCGAACGACTTCGCTTGCTCCGAGTTCACCGCGCGCCCCCGGAGGAGCGGCACGCAGTCGCCTACGAGCGGCGTCACGTGATAGAGCCACGACGCGACGGAGAACTCCTTCTCGACGCCCCGGAGAATCGGGTGACTCGCCGTCTCGGGGATCACCGAGACCGCCGTCGTCGACGTGTGTCCGTGATGCGTGATCCACTTCTGCCCGAAGAACTCGGCGCCGAATCCGTCGTTCCACCGGGCGTTCGGCGGATCGCGATACTGGAACGCGTGCGTCGTCGTGCGGAATCCGACGAGCGGCTTTCCGGAGCGCACGTAGTCGAGGATCGCCGCGAGCTCGCCGTCCGGAACCTCGCGGTACCGGAGAAAAAACACCGCGAGGTTCGCGTCGCGGAGCGCCTCGAGACCCGGGATCGAGCCGTGGTATTTCGGGTTTCGCCTCCCGTCCGGCTCGGTCGAGTAGAGCACCGTCGTCTCTAGGCCGTGCCGCTTCTCGAGGATCCCCGCAATCATCGGCATCGAGACTTCGGAGCGGTACTCGTCGTCGCCGGTGACGAAGACGACGTGCGGCGCGTCGTGCGGATCGCCGGTGCCGGCGCCGAAAAGGAGGCCCGCGGCGAGAGTCGTTGCGATCGTCCGTGACATGGCGTCCTCCGCGGCCGTCATGCTACCGCGAGTCCGCGCGGCGGGCGGGTATCATGCGCGTCCGTGACTTTAGAGCCCCGCGCGCGCCGCGCGCTCGCGACGGCCGCCGCCGTTTTCGCCGCCGCTTTCGCCGTCCGGGCCGCGCACGTCTTCTCGTTCGCCTCCCGCGGCTTCGCGCCGTTCGAGAGCCCTTCCCTCGACGCCGCGTTCTACGACAGGTGGGCGCGGCGGATCCTCGCGGGCGAGTGGATCGGGCCCGACGTTTTCCAGGGCGTGCCGCTCTACGGCTACTTCCTGGCGCTCGTCTACTCCGCGTTCGGCACGGGCCCGGTCGCGGCCGCGCTCGTCCAGTCCGCGCTCGGCGCGCTCGGCGTCGTCTTCCTCTACCTCTTCTCGCGCGCCGCGTTCTCGGAGGGCGTCGCTCTCGTGGCGGCGGCGCTCGGCGCAGTCTCTCCGGCTCTCCTCCTCTACGAGAGCCTCCGGATCGGCGACGGCCTCGCCGCGGCCTTCACGTCGGCGGTGCTCCTCGCGTCGCTCGCGCTCGCCGAGAAACCCCGGCCCGCGGCGGCGCTCGGAACGGGACTTCTCCTCGGGCTTGCGACGCTCGCGCGCGAGCGGTTCCTCCTCTTCGCGCCCGTCCTCCTCGCCATCCTCGCCGTCCGCCACCGGCGCCGGACGGCGCCGATGCCGCGCCCCCTCCTCGTTCCCGCGCTCCTCCTCGCGGGCCTCGCTGTCCCGCTCGGCTTCTCTCTCGCCCACAACCTCGCCGCCGCGGGCGACCCGGTCCTCCTCTCGTCCTCGGGCGGCGTCAACTTCTTCGTGGGGAATCGCGCCGGCGCGTCGGGGAGCTTCGACCCGCCGCCCGAGCTCGGCCTCGCCCGCACCGAGCTCTACGCTCGCGCGCGCGCCGTGGCGGAAGAGGCCGAGGGCCGCCCGCTCGCGGCGTCCGAAGTGTCGTCCTACTGGACGCGGCGCGGCCTGCGGGAGTGGGGCGCCGCGTCGCCGATCCCGCTCCTCGCGCGGAAGCTTTCCTACTTCTGGAAGCGGTTCGAGATCCCCGACGTCGTCGACTACGACGGCGCCTGCCGCGCGTCCGTCGTCCTCTCGCTCCCGCTGCCGGGCTTTCGCGTGGTCGGGCCGCTCGCGCTCATTGGGCTCGTCTGCGCGTTCCTCCTGCGCCGAAAGAGCGACGCGGGGCTCGCCGTCCTCCTCAGCCTCCTCGGAGCGCACCTCGCGTTCCTTCTGCTCTTCTTCGTCACGAGCCGGTTCCGCGTGTCGGCCGTCCCGTGCCTCTTACCGCTCGCGGGGGCGACCGTCGTCTACCTGGCCGGCGCCGTTCGAGAGCGGCGGCTCGGCGCGGCCGCGCTCGCCCTGGCCGGAGTCGCCTTCGCGGCGGTCTACGTCAACACGGACCGGCCGGAAGTAGCGCTCGCGGCGGCGCTGAACGAGGCGACGACCCACTCGAACCGCGGCCTCGTCCTCTTCTCGGAAGGGAAGCTCGCCGAGGCCGAATCCGAGCTCCGCGAGGCGATCAGGCTTCGCCCGGACTACGCCAAGTCGAAGTACTATCTGGCGCTCGTCCTCGAGCGGATGGGAGGCCGCCTCGGCGAGGCGTTCGAGGCGGCCGCGTCGGCCGCGCGGGACGACCCGGGCTCGGGCCGCTACCGGAGCCTTTTCGGGCGGCTCCTGATCGACTACAAGAAGAGGCCCGATGTCGCGATTCCGGAGCTCGAGGCGGCGCTCCGGCTCGATCCGGGCGAGGCCGCGGCCGCGTTCGCGCTCGGCGTCGCGCACCAGAGCCTCGGAGACGCGGCGCGGGCAGTCGAGTGGTTCGGCCGGGCCGCGGCAATGGGCCCGGAGCTCGCGGACGAGTGCCGCCGCCGGATCGCGGCGCTCGAGGGGCGGTAGCCCCGCCGCGCGGCAGATATATATGTAAGGGAACCACAAGGCCCCGAGCACGAGGAGGAGGAGGGGTCGCATGATCCTGCTCAAGAATTGCATCGGCGGCGAGTGGGTCGCGTCGAGCGCGCCGGACGGACTCGATGTCTTGAACCCGGCGACGCTCGAGCCGCTCGGCCGCGTCCCGCTTTCGGCCGCGCGCGACGTTGACCAAGCCGTCTCGGCGGCCGCCGCGGCGTTCCCGAAGTGGCGCGCGACGCCGCCCGTCGTCCGCGCGCGGCACCTCTTCGCGCTGAAGAACCTCCTCGAGCGGCACTTCGAGGAGATTGCCGCGTCGGTCACGCGCGAGAACGGGAAGACTCTCGACGAGTCGCGCGGCTCCGTCCGCCGCGGAATCGAGAACGTCGAGCACGCCTGCGGCATCCCGGCGCTCATGATGGGGCGCGCGCTGGAAGACGTCGCGGCCGGGATCGACTGCGAGTACTTCCGGCAGCCGCTCGGCGTCTTTGCCGCGGTGACGCCCTTCAACTTCCCCGCGATGGTGCCGCTCTGGTTCTGGCCGTACGCGATCGCCACCGGCAACACGTTCGTCCTGAAGCCGAGCGAGCAGGTGCCGTTCACGCCGGCGCGCATCGTCGAACTCGCGCACGAGGCGGGGCTGCCGCCCGGCGTCCTGAACCTCGTCCACGGCGGGAAGAGCGCGGTCGAGGCCATCCTCGACCACGCGAACATCGCGGGCGTCTCGTTCGTCGGCTCGTCGCCGGTCGCGAAGATCGTCTACGAGCGCGCCGCGAAGGCCGGTAAGCGCGTGCAGGCGCTGGGCGGCGCGAAGAACCACATCGTGGTCATGCCGGACGCGGACATGGACCGCGCGGCCTCGGTCGTCTCGGAGTCGATGTTCGGCTGCGCGGGCCAGCGCTGCCTCGCGGGCTCCGTCGTCGCGGCGCCCGGCGCGGCGCACGAGACGTTCCGCGAGAAGCTCCTTTCGATGGCCAAAGGCTTGAAGCTCGGCCACGGCGCCGATCCGGGCGTCACCATGGGGCCGGTCATTTCGGCGCGGCAGCGGGAGAAGGTGCTGTCCTACGTCGAGGCCGGCCGGAAGGACGGCGCGACGCTCGTCCTCGACGGCCGCGCGGCGAAGGTCGAAAGCCACCCCCAGGGCCACTTCGTCGGGCCGACCGTCTTCGACGACGTCCGCCCCGGCATGTCGGTCGGCTCGGAGGAGATCTTCGGCCCGGTCGCGTCGATGGCGCGCGTCGCCGACCTCGACGCCGCCATCGAGACCGTCCGGAAGTCGCCCTTCGCCAACGCGACGTCGATCTTCACGACGAGCGGCAAGGCGGCGCGAAAGTACCGGCACGAGGTCGGCGTCAGCATGATCGGCGTCAACATCGGCGTCGCGGCGCCGATGGCGTTCTTCCCGTTCGGCGGGACGAAGGGATCGTTCTTCGGCGATCTCAAGGCGCACGGCTCCGACGCGATCGAATTCTTCACCGACAAGAAGGTCGTCATCTCGCGGTGGGTGTGAAGCCAATGCCCGGTCGAAAAGTCGTCTGCGGCCTCATCCAGATGTCGAACCCCCTGAACGATCCGGGGGCGCCGGTCGAGAAGGTGAAGGAGGCGATGATCGAGAAGCACCTCCCCTTCATCGAGGAAGCCGGGAAGAAGGGCGTCCAGATCCTCTGCTTGCAAGAGGTCTTCTTCGGGCCGTACTTCTGTCCGAGCCAGGACGCGAAGTGGTGCGACACCGCGGAGCCGATCCCGGGGCCGACCATCGAGCGGATGTCGGCGCTCGCCCGGAAGCATCGGATGGCGATGGTCGTCCCGATCTACGAGCGCGAGATGGCGGGCGTCTACTACAACTCCGCCGCGGTCATCGACGCCGACGGAACGCTTCTCGGCAAGTACCGGAAGAACCACATCCCGCAGGTCGGGGGGTTCTGGGAGAAGTTCTTCTTCAAGCCGGGGAATATGGGCTACCCAGCGTTCGAAACGCGCTATGCGCGGATCGGCGTCACCATCTGCTACGACCGCCACTTTCCGGAGGGTGCGCGGCTCCTTGGGCTTCACGGCGCGGAGATCGTCTTCAACCCGTCGGCGACCGTGAAGGGACTCTCGCAGTACTTGTGGAAGCTCGAGCAGCCGGCGCACGCGGTCGCGAACGGCTACTTCATGGGGTGCTCGAACCGCGTCGGCACCGAGGCGCCCTGGAACATCGGCGAGTTCTACGGCTCGAGCTACTTCGTCGACCCGCGCGGGCAGTTCCTCGCGACCGCGAGCGAGACGAAGGACGAATTGATCACGGCGGAGCTCGACCTCGCGATGGTCGAGGAAGTGCGGCGGACGTGGCAGTTCTACCGCGACCGGCGTCCCGAGACCTACGATGACCTGACGAGGCAGATCCCATGACCCGCACTCTGATCCACGGCGGCACGATCGTCACCGCGTCAGACCGTTTCGCGGGCGACCTCCTCATCGAAGGCGAGCGCATCTCGCTCGTGGGCTCGAAGCTCGATCTCCCCGCCGACAAGAAGATCGACGCGCGCGGAAAGTACGTCATCCCGGGCGGGATCGACGTCCACACGCATCTCGACATGCCGTTCGGCGGCACGACGTCCGCCGACGACTTCGAGTCGGGGACCGTCGCCGCGGCCTTCGGCGGCACGACCTCTTTGGTCGACTTCGCCATCCAGTACAAGGGCCAGACGCTCCACAACGCGCTCGAGACGTGGATGGCGAAGGCCGAGGGGAAGGCCGCGATCGACTACGGCTTCCACATGATCGTCACGGACCTGAACGACGAGACCGAGCGCGAGATGGACGCGCTCGTCCGCGAGGGCGTCACGTCGTTCAAGCTCTTCATGGCGTACCCGGGCGTCTTCATGCTGGACGACGCGTCGATCTTCCGCGCGCTCCTCAAGACCGGCGAGAACGGCGGCACGATCTGCATGCACGCCGAGAACGGCGGCGTGATCGACGTCCTCGTCAAGCGCGCGCTTGCGCGCGGCGAGCGGGCGCCCAAGTACCACGCGCTGACGCGTCCCGCGCGCGCCGAGGGCGAGGCGACGCACCGCGCGATCGCGCTGGCCGAGATGGCGGACGTGCCGATCTACATCGTGCACCTCTCGGCTTCGGAGGCGCTCGACCAGGTGACCGAGGCGCGCGACCGCGGCCTCCCCGCGTTCGCCGAGACCTGCCCCCAGTACTTGTTCTTGTCGCACGACAACTACGAGGAGCCGGGATTCGAGGGGGCGAAGTACGTCATGAGCCCGCCCATCCGCGAGAAGGCGAACCAGGGAAAGCTCTGGCGCGGGCTCAAGACGAACGATCTCCAGACGATCGCCACGGACCACTGCCCGTTCTGCATGAAGGACCAGAAGTCCCTCGGCAAGGACGATTTCTCGAAGATCCCGAACGGCGGCCCCGGCATCGAGACGCGGATGAGCCTCGTCCACGACGGCGGCGTGCGGGAGGGCCGGATCTCGATCGAGCGGTTCGTGGAATTGACCTCGACCGCGCCCGCGAAGATCTTCGGCCTCTGGCCCGAGCGCGGCACGATCGCGCCGGGGGCGCTGGCCGACGTCGTGGTGTTCGACCCGGACAAGACGGTTTCCCTCGACGCGAAGGACCTCCACATGCGCGTCGACTACTCGCCCTACGAAGGGCGTCGTGTGAAAGGGGGAGCGGATGTCGTCCTCTCGCGCGGAAAGGTCGTCGTCGAAGGCGGACGCTACGTGGGACGAAAAGGCGAAGGGCGCTTCATCAAGCGCGCCCCGCGGAGGATCTGAGCGCGTGGCGGCGACGAATTCCAAGACCGTTCGCGAGAAGCACGCCGAGTTCCTCTTCCCCTGCGTCGCGAACTACTACCAGGAGCCGGTCGTCGTCGTCGAGGGGAAAGGCTCGGTCGTCCGCGACGCGGACGGGCGCGAGTACCTCGACTTCTTCGGCGGCATCCTGACGCTCGGGCTCGGGCACTGCCACCCCGAGGTCACCGCCAAGATCCGCGAGCAGCTCGGGAAACTCGTCCACACGTCGACGCTCTATCCGACCGCGGAGATCGTCCGCTTCGCCGAGCGGCTCGCCCGCCTCACGCCCGGGAAGCTCAAGAAGAGCTACTTCACCGCGAGCGGCACCGAGGCGGACGAGACCGCGATCCTCCTCGCGAAGATCCACACGAAGCGGCAGGAGATCATCGCCCTCAGGCACGGCTACTCGGGGCGGAGCTTGACCGCGCTCTCGCTCACGGGCCACGCGCCGTGGCGGCTCGTGCCGACGCAGGTCGCGGGCGTGAAGCACGCGCTCGCGCCCTACTGCTACCGCTGCCCGCTCGGGCTCGAGTACCCCTCGTGCGAGGTCAAGTGCGCGCAGGACATGGAAGAGCTGATCCGCACCGAGACGACCGGCGAGCCCGCGGCCTTCCTCGCGGAGCCCATCCAGGGCGTGGGCGGCTTCATCACGCCGCCGAAGGAGTATTTCGAGATCGCGGTCGGGATCGTGCGGCGGCACGGCGGACTCTTCATCTGCGACGAGGTGCAGACGGGCTTCGGGCGGACGGGCGGGAAATGGTTCGGGATCGAGCACTTCGGCGTCGAGCCGGACATCATGACGTTCGCGAAAGCGGTTGCGAACGGGTTCCCGATGGGAGCGACGATCGCCCGCGAGGACGTCGCGAATTCCTTCACCGGCCTCACGATCTCGACGTTCGGCGGCAATCCGATCTCGATGACAGCGGCGGACGCGACCGTCGAGGTGATGGAGCGCGAGGACACGCCGCGGCGGGCCGAGGAGCGCGGCGCGGAGCTGCGCGCGGCGCTTCAGAGCTTCAAGGCCGAGCACGCGTTCATCGGCGACGTCCGCGGCATGGGACTCATGCAGGCGATCGAGCTTGTCGAGGACCGGAAGACGAAGGAGCCCTCGCCCAAGAAGACGCTCGCGTTCATGGAGGCGGCGAAGAAGGAGGGGCTCCTCCTCGGGAAGGGCGGCCTCTACGGCAACGTGATCCGTATCTCGCCGTCGATGCTGATATCGAAGGCCGAGATGGCCGACGGCGTGAAGCGCATGGGGAAAGCGCTCGCGGCGGTGCGATGAGCGGAGCCTTCGATCCCCGGCTCTCGAACGCCGATCTCGAGCCGGTCTCGGCCGAGCGGCGCACGTGGACGATGTGGCACATCGCCGCGCTCTGGGTCGGGATGGCGGTCTGCATCCCGACCTACACGCTCGCTTCGCGGCTCGTCGAGCAGCACTGGACGTGGCAGTCGGCCGTCCTGGCGGTGGTCCTCGGCAACGTGGTCGTGCTTCTCCCGATCGCGCTCAACTCGCACGCCGGCACGCGCTACGGCATCCCGTTCCCCGTGCTCGCGCGCGCGTCGTTCGGCGTCCTCGGCGCGAACGTGCCCGCCGTTCTCCGCGCGCTGGTGGCGTGCGGGTGGTTCGGCATCCAGACGTGGATCGGCGGCTGGGCCATTTTCCAGCTCCTCGGGACGATGTGGCCGGGGATCGCGGAACTGCCGAGGGTGCTGCCGTCGTTCGTCGGGCTCGGAACCGGGGAGGCGCTCTGCTTCCTCTTCTTCTGGGCGCTGAACGTCGCGATCGTGCTCCGCGGCATGGACTCGATCAAGTTCCTCGAGACGTGGGGCTCGCCGTTCCTGCTTCTCGTCGGCGTCGCGCTCTTCGTCTGGGCGTGGTCGCGCGCGGGGGGGCTCGGGCCCATGCTCGAGAACCCGGCCGGCTCGCGCGCCGCGAGCGGCGGCGCGTTCGGCGCGGGGCTCACGTCGGCGGTCGCGTTTTGGGGGACGATGGCGCTCTCGATCCCCGACTTCTCGCGCTACGCGCGGAGCCAGAAGGACCAGGTCGTCGGTCAGGCGCTCGGGCTCCCGGTGACGATGGCGCTCTTCGCGTTCATCGGCGCCGCGGTGACCTCGGCGACGGTCGTGATCTTCGACGAGCGGATCGCGGACCCGATCGAGCTGCTCGCCCGCATTGGCGGGCCGCCGATGATCGCGCTTTCGATGCTCGGTCTCGCGGTCGCGACGCTCACGACGAACCTCGCCGCGAACGTCGTCGCGCCCGCGAACGGCTTCTCGAACCTCTCGCCGAGTCGGATCTCGTTCAAGTCCGGAGCGCTTGTCACCGCGGTGATCGGAATCCTGATCATGCCGTGGCGCCTCTACAACGACGCTCGGGCGTACATCTTCACCTGGCTCGGCGGCTACGGTGCGCTCCTCGGGCCCGTCGCCGGGATCATGATCGCCGATTACTTCGTCCTCCGCGGAAGGAAGCTCCGGCTCGAGGAGCTGTATCGCCGCGACGGCGCCTACGAGTACCGGCGCGGCGTGAACTGGATCGCGATCGGGGCGCTGGTGCTGGGCGTCGCTCCCAGCCTGCCGGGCTTCGTCGCCGCGCTCGGCGGCGGCGCGACGGCCGGAAGCCTCTTCGCGTCGCTCTACGAGTGGGCGTGGTTCGTCGGGTTCTTCGTCGCCGCGATCGCGCACGTGTGTCTCATGCGGCTCCTCGCCGGAGGCGCCGCGCCGCGGCCGGTGGCGCCATGAGCGACCCCCGAAGGCGCGAGGCGATCGAGAAGAACTTCGCCGAGATCGCGCCGCCGCTCGGTCCCGACGCCGCGCTCGTCGAGGCCGCGCGCTGCCTTTTCTGCCACGACGCGCCGTGCATCGCGGCCTGCCCGACGGCGATCGACGTGCCGAGCTTCATCAAGAAGATCGCGACCGGGAACCTCCGCGGGTCGGCGCGCGTCATCCTCGACGCCAATCCGATGGGGCACTCGTGCGCGCGCGCGTGCCCGGTCGAGGTGCTTTGCGAGGGGGCGTGCGTCATGAACGCGCGCGGCGAGAAGCCGATCGCGATCGCTCTGCTGCAGCGACATGCGACGGATCATGCGCTCGCGAAGAAGTGGAAGCTCTTCGAGCCCGGGAAGCCCACGGGCAAAAAGGTGGCGATCGTCGGCGCCGGGCCCGCGGGGCTCTCGGCGGCGCAGGACCTCCGCCGAGCCGGGCACGCGGTCACGATCTTCGAGGCGAAGGCGAAGCCGGGCGGCCTCAACACGTACGGCATCGCCGAGTACAAGATGCGGATGCCGACCGCGCTCGCCGAGGTGCAGATGGTCCTCGATCTCGGCGTCGAGCTGAAGACGGGCGTCGCGGTCGGGAGCGACGTGGCGTTCGCGGACCTCGAGCGCGACTTCGACGCGGTCGTCGTCGCGGTCGGCCTCGGCGGGACGAAGAAGCTCGGGGTCGAGGGCGAGGACCTCCCGGGCGTCGTCGACGCGCTCGCGTTCATCGAGCAGGTGAAGACGCGGCCGCTCCACGAGGTCGAGGTCGCGCGCGAGGTCGTCGTGATCGGCTTCGGCAACACGGCGATCGACGCGGCGACGCAGGCGAAGAGGCTCGGCGCCGAGCGCGTCACGATCCTCTACCGGAAGGGCCCGGAGGACGTCCCCGCGTTCCGCTACGAGCAGGAGCTCGCGAAGCAGGACGGCATCGAGTTCCGCTTCCACACGAGCGTCACCTCCTTCGTCGGCCGCGAGCGCGTGGAGGGGTGTAAAACGGTGCCAGGCACCGTTTTCTACCCCTGCGGGATGGCGATCGTCGCGATCGGGCAGGACGTTCGCGAGGAATTTGCCCGCGCGGCGGGGCTCGCGGTCGAGAAGGGGAAGCTCGTGAGCCGGAAGCCGAACGTCGTCGTCGCGGGCGACTGCGCGAACGGGGGCTCGGAGATCGTCCACGCCGCGGCGGAGGGGAAGGCGGCCGCGGCGGCCGTCCATCGTTTCCTCGAGAAGAAAGGCTGATCGTCATCATGGCGGACCTCCGCGTCGATTTCGCCGGGATCACCTCGCCGAACCCGTTCTGGCTTGCCTCGGGTCCGCCGACGAACACCTACGACCAGGTCTCGCGAGCCTTCGACCAGGGATGGGGCGGCGCCGTCTGGAAGACGGTCGGCGAGCCGATCATCAACGTCTTCTCGCGCTACGGGTCGGTCGATCTCGGCCCGACGCGCATGATGGGCTTCAACAACATCGAGCTCATCACCGACCGCCCCGTCGAGGACAACCTCCGCGAGATCGCGGCGGTGAAGAAGAAGCACCCGAAGAACGCGGTGATCGTCTCGCTTATGGTCGAGAGCCAGCGCGAGGCGTGGCACGAGATGGTCCGCCGCGCGCAAGACACCGGCGCGGACGGCCTCGAGCTCAACTTCGGCTGCCCGCACGGCATGTCCGAGCGCGGAATGGGAAGCGCGGTGGGCCAGGTCCCCGAGTACACGTGCCGGATCGTCGAGTGGGTGAAGGAGAAGGCGAAAGTCCCCGTCATCGTGAAGCTGACGCCGAACGTGACCGACATCGCGTTCATCGCGCGCGCCGCGGTGAAGGGCGGCGCCGACGCGCTCTCGCTCATCAACACGATCAACTCGATCGTCGGAGTCGATCTCGAGACGTTCGCGCCGCTCCCGTCGGTCCGCGGGAAGTCGAGCCACGGCGGCTACTGCGGCCCGGCCGTGAAGCCGATCGCCCTCCACCTCGTCTCCGCGGTCGCGGGCGACCCGGACGCGCGGGTTCCTCTCTCCGGCATCGGCGGCATCGCCACCTGGCGCGACGCGGCGGAATTCATCGCGCTCGGCGCGGGCACCGTGCAGGTCTGCACCGCGGTCATGCACCACGGCTTCCGCATCGTCGAGGACCTTTGCGACGGCCTCTCGAACTGGATGGACGACCGCGGGCTCGCGACCCTCGCCGACTTCCGCGGCAAGGCGCTGCCGAACGTCGTGAAATGGGAGGACCTCGACCTCAACTACCACACGGTTGCGCGGATCGACGCTGCGAAGTGCATCGCGTGCGAGCTCTGCTACGTCGCCTGCGAGGACGGCGCTCACCAGGCGATCCGGAAGCGCCCGCGAAAGGCGGGCGCGATCCCGGTCGAGATCATCGAGGAGAAGTGCGTCGGCTGCAATCTCTGCTCGGACGTCTGCCCGGTGCACGGCTGCATCACGATGGTCCAAGTGCCGAACGGCCACGCGCCCGCGACCTGGAAGGAGTTCGTGGCGGGAGAAAGGAAGCTCGCGCCGCGCTCGGAGGAGTTCCACGCGGCGACGTTCGGCCCGGCGAAATCCTAGCCGCGCGCCTCGTTCTTAAGCCTCTCGCGCACTTGAGCTTGGCGGAGAGGCGGCGGTCCTCCCCGGGTTTTTAAGTAGGCGCGCGCGGGAATCCGCTGACAATGTACGTGGCGCCCGCCACTAGGTCCCGCTGGAGTCTCGCCCCACCCATAGACGTCGAGCATCTCCGTCTCCGCGGTTATCGCGGGGCCGCCGAGGCTCAAGACTCCCCCCCCGGCGGACCGGCACCCGGCCCGCCGCCGCTGGTCCGGCGGGTGTAACCCATTCCGGCTGTGAGTGAGTGTTCGGAAGAGCTTCCGCCCGGGACTTCGTGCCCGGTCGAGAGGAGGCTCCGCGCGGGACGCCTCGCGTCCCGGCGCGACAAGGAGGTGGCTGCGATGCGTCGGTACGTGGCGGTTCTCTTGCTCCTGGGATTGTCGTCGTCGTTGGCGTTGACGGGGTTGTGGGGCTCGGGCGCACTCGTCGCGTCGGACAAGCGAAGCCCCGAGAAAGCCGGCCCAATCGACTGGTTGGCGGATATCGTCCGGCTCGAAGGCCGCTCGCTCGAGTCCGAGCGAAAAATCGCCGCCGAGCTGTCGAGCGGAGGAGGCGGCGGTAGCTCGCTCACCGCACCGTCGCCGCACGTTCTCGTCGACGGTTGGACCCGGTTCGCGGGCTCAAATCCGGCGAGCGAGGACTACGACTTCTCCGCGGTCGGTGACGTGACGTTCACGACCCTGGTCAAGGTCGGCGAGGCCGGGATGCCGGGCGGCGTCTCGATGGACTTCGTGCTCGTGCCTCTCGGAGTGAGCCGGATGCCGCCCTTGCCGTCTCCGGCGATCTTCGTCGACGACGTCTTCTTCGCCCCGATCGATCCGGGCGGAGTCCGGCTGTTCTATTTCTCGTTCACGATCCCGAACATCGGGCTCTACTTTCCGCCCGGTTCGTGCGTCGACTGGTTCGCGGCGGCGGACTTCGACGCGTCGAACAACGCCGACGCCGACATCGACGGCCTCCCCGATTGCTGCATCGAGGGCCCGCCGGCGCGGTTCATCGACGCGGGATCGCCGTCGGTCGATGCGCTCGGCGCCTCCGTGATCGACTTCTTCAATCCCGGCAACGCGCCGCTGCGCGTCATCCAGCCCCATCCGCCGTTTCCGGCGCCGAAGGCGATCGGACTCAAGTTCGGAGAGGACGGGACCACGCGACCATGGAATTTCGTCCTTCAGTGACGGGACGATCGTCGAGGGGACTTCTCTAGGAGACCGGCGTCCGGGGCGTGTCCCCGGACGCCGGGCTTCCGACGCGGCGGCGCCCGGCGCGCGCGGTATCCTCTCCTCCGTGGCGAAGAACGACTCGCCGTCCGATCTGTCGCTCGACCTCGTCCGGCGAATCCACGACGGGGACGCGAGCGCCTTCGAATCGCTTTACCTCCGTTACCGGGACGCTCTCCTCTTTTCGATCCGATGCCGCATGGGCGCGGGCCTCCGTTCGCGGCTCCAGTCGGAGGACATCCTCCAGAGCGTCGTGAAGGACGCGCTCGTCGACCTCCGCTCGTTCGAGCCGCGCGGAAAGGACTCCCTTCAGCATTTCCTCCACGTCTGCGTCCTGAACAAGATCCGCGCGAAGGCCGACTACTTCTCGGCCTCGAAGCGGAAGGGCGAGGTGCCGCTCTCGGACTCGATCCTCGAGCGCATCCCGAACGCGCGCGACTCCGAGCCGAAGTACATCGACGCGCCGCGTTACGAGAAGCTCGAAAAAGCGCTGGCGCTCCTACCCGAGCCGCTGCGCGAGGTCGTCCTCCTCCGCCGCGTCGAGGGGCTCTCCAACACCGAGACCGCCGCCGTCCTCGGGAAGTCCCCGGAGGCCGCGTCGAAGCTCTACAACCGCGCGCTCGCGCGGCTCGGGGTGTCGATGGGCGGGGGGTGAGGCCCGAAACGACTACCCGCCCCCGCGCTAACATGGGGCCATCGTGCGAGACCCGCTCCACTTCCTCTCGGTCCGCTACAAGCTCGCGCTCATGTTCGCGGGCGTCTGCCTCCTCTTCTTCGGCGTGGGCGGGTACGTCGTCTCGACGTCGGCCACGAGCGCGCTCGAGACCGAGATCCTGGGGCGGCTCGAGTTCCAGAGCCGCGCGTACGCGTCCGCGCTCGACTCCGTCCTGAAGCTCCTCGCGCGGCGGACCGAGGACTTCGCCTCCGACGGGCACATCCGCGGCCGCCTCGAGGACATCCTCGCGGCGGCGTCGGACGAAGAGCGCGACGCGAGCGCCGTGGAGCTGGCGCGCCATCTCCGCGTCAACAAGCTCCCGCTCGTCCCGGCGTTCGGCGAGCTCATCGTCGCCGACGGCGCGGGAGAGATCGTCGTCCTCGTGCCCGATCCGGTTTCGACCGAGGCCGGGGAGGCGGCCCGCGCGGCGGCGGGGGGCGGAGCCGCGGCGGGAGGGATCGTGCCGCCGAGCGAAACGGTGCCCTACCCCTCGCTCTTCCTCTCGACGCCGCTCCGCAACCTCGCGGGAGGCGGCGAGCGCATCGGGTTCCTGCTCTCGCGCGTCAACCTCGCG